>JAEEGI010001697.1_pt1 | contig 54540 bp, 45 predicted proteins | sample 8958751 | NCBI WGS metagenome assembly JAEEGI01 (sample SAMN16246545, study PRJNA631951) | gut metagenome | biome: gut microbiome; feature: rumen; material: KS-attached | host: Bos | place: Iran: Karaj | collected 2018-10
AAAGCCGAAGAGATTTCCTATATGGAGCCATTGTTTTGAGCATCTTCGTCGGGAGCTGCGTCAATGCCCTCTTCGACTTCCCCAACAGCCGCATCGAGCATGTCATCTGGATGGGCATCCTCATGGCTAATCTGCTTCACATCATCACCCAAGGCCAACAACAGAAAACCCTCGCAAAAGGGTGGAATTTGGTCTTTTTCCTGGTTTCCATAACGTTGGTCGTAATTGGCGGTTTCCGATTGAAAGGCGAGCGAAACACTTTCGAGATGCAACAAGCCCTGAACGCAAACGACTGGAATGCCGTGGAACACCATTGCCATCATGCCATTTCGGTGTTTTACACCATCGATCCCGTTGGACTACCCTTGCATTGGTATCTTGGAAAAGCGGAGAAGAAGATGGGAAAGCCGCAGGCTATCGAGTGTTTCCGCAAAGCCCAGCATTATGCGCCCTACTGCAAGGAAAACCTCAACGACCTCGGACTGGCGGAATATTACACCGCGCACGACCTTGAGAAAGCGGAATTTTGCCTGAAAGAAGCCATCCGCATCAGCCCCAACTACATCTATCCGTATTTCAACTTGGCTTATATCTATCTAACTGAAAACGAACCGCAGAAAGCCAAAGCCGTGGCTGACGGTATCTATTTCGACGAACACAAACGCGAGGTGATGAAAGCGGATGCAGTCTTTTTCGAGCCATTCAATGCCGAAGCCGCCCGCCGGAAAATCGATGCGGACTATGAGGCTACCTTGCAGTTACACAAGACAATTCAAGACAAAACCATATCATCAACGGAATAATACGCCGTTCAATCCATTGAGAAGAATAACAATAATAAAGTATTATCAATAATAATAACATGTGGTATTTCAATCATTATTCTAAGGTTTTATTTTTATGGTTGCTGTTTTTGCCTATGGGCATGGCAACCGCGCAAAGTCCCACAAAAACGCACACTATTAGCGGCTACGTCACCGATGGCAAAAGCCAAGAAACGCTAATAGGAGCGTCGGTGTATGATGCATCCACCATGAAGGGGACTGTGACCAACAACTTCGGGTATTATACCCTAAAGCTGAATGAGGGTCAAGTGAACATGAAAGCCTCGTTTGTGGGTTTTGTGCCATACGAGGCGGTTTTCAATTTGAAAAACGACACGGTGATCAACATCGCTTTGAAGCAGTCAAACCAGCTGAACGAGGTGACAGTAACGGCAAGAGCGATGGAAAGCAACGTGAAAGGCACCCAGATGAGCACCATCGAGTTGCCAGTGACGCAGCTGAAGAAGGTGCCTGCGCTGTTTGGCGAAACCGATGTGATAAAGGCCTTGCAGCTACTGCCAGGTGTGCAGAGCGGCACAGAAGGCTCGGCAGGCATGTATGTGCGTGGCGGCGGTCCCGATGAAAACTTGATACTGCTTGACGGCGTGCCGCTCTACAACGTAAACCATGCGGCGGGCTTCTTCTCGGCTTTCAACTCGGATGCCATCAAAAACGTCACCTTATATAAAGGTAACTTCCCGGCGCGTTTTGGTGGCCGTCTGTCTTCGGTTGTAGATGTGCACATGAAAGACGGTGACATGTACGAGTACCATACCAACCTTAGCTTGGGCTTGATTGCCTCAAAGGTGAACGTGGAAGGGCCTATCGTTAAAGGGAAGACTTCGTTTAACCTCTCGTTTAGACGTACCTATTACGACCTGATCACTGCACCGCTGGCTGACATTTTAGTGAAGCAGGAGGCAGACGAAGGGAAAAGTTCCGCTTGGGCGGGTTACTATTTCTACGACCTTAACCTGAAGGTAAACCATAAGTTTTCCGACAAAGACCGCCTCTTCCTCAGCATCTATTCGGGCGACGACAAGGTGTATGCCCGAGTTAAATACAAGGATAACTATACCAGTTATTACGGCGAGGGAAGCAACTTGGAGAAACTGAACCTCGACTGGAAATGGGGCAACCGCATCGCCGCCCTGCGTTGGAACCATGTGATTCAGCCTAACCTCTTTATGAACGTCACAGGGGCTTATACCCAATATCGCCATTATATGGGTGCTGGCTATTTGAGCGAGACGAACCACCCCCAATCGAGCTATTCTGAGAGCATGGATTTAGGCGTACATTCGGGCATTTACGATATAAGCGCCAAAGCTGACTTCGACTACAAGCCTTTTGAAAACCACGACGTGAAGTTTGGAGCCAACCTTACACACCATACCTATAGTCCGACCACTACAGCAATCCACCTGAAGGAGACCGAAAACGAACAGACAGAATACGCTTTCGATAGTATTTCGAACGATGCTCGCATCAGGGCTTTGGAGACAGACTTATACGTGGAGGACAACTGGGACATCAGCAATTTCTTCAAGCTGAATGCGGGGCTGCATTATTCCACTTTCACTGTGGACAACAAGACTTACCACAGCCTTCAGCCTCGTTTGAGCATGAGAGCATTGGTGACAGAAAACTTCTCTTTGAAAGCAGGTTATGCCTACATGAGCCAATACATCCACTTGCTCTCGAGCAACGCCATTAGCCTGCCCACCGACCTTTGGGTGCCAGTGACGGGCAATGTCGTTCCTATGAACGCCCATCAGGTGGCGGTGGGAGCCTTCTACGACTGGAAAGGCTTTGAATTCTCAGTGGAGGGCTATTACAAAAAGATGCACAATGTAATGGAATACAAGGACGGAGCGTCATTCTTCTCGCTCGACCAGACCGACTGGCAAGACAAGGTGGTGATGGGCGACGGCTGGTCGTATGGCGTCGAACTGTTTGCCCAGAAACAGGTGGGAAAATTCACTGGCTGGGTGGGCTACACCTGGTCGCACGCCAACCGACTCTTCGACCGTCCCGGGCAAGAGTTGAACTTCGGACGCGTGTTTCCCGCCAAGTACGACCGTCGCCACGACTTGAACATCGTGTTGATGTATGAATTCAACAAACGCATCGACGTAGGTGCCACTTGGATATATAGCTCGGGCAACTGCGCCACGCTTCCTTTGCAAGGATATCATGCGCTGGGGCTTTATAATTATTACGATTATTACAACCCATCCGTGGTTCAGCATATCGAGAGCCGCAACAACTACCGCTTCAACAGTTATCAGCGACTCGATTTGGTGGCCAATTTCCACAAGCAGAAGAAACATTGCGAACGTATCTTCAGCATCAACATTTACAATACCTTGTGCCACAACAATCCGTTTATCGTATATCCGCGGGATTATGAAGTATATAATCCTTTAACTGGAGAAACCAAATATATGAAGACCCTGCGTCAGATTTGCATTTTCCCAATTATCCCCACTTTGAGTTGGCAATACAAATGGTAATAAAGAGTTAAGAGTTAAAAAGTTAGAAAACCATGAGATACTTTAGATTATTATTCGTCCTTATCATAATGGTGGGACTGACAGCCTGCGAAAAAGAAATATTGTATGACGACATTGCACCAGAGCCTTTATTGGTGATGAATGGCATCCAACATGTGGGCGAGCCTGCACGACTCTGTGTGGAGAAAAGCTCATTTTATATTAATTCTGAAACGGATTTCCGTGTGAAAGACGTGCATGTGGATTTGTACGTGAACGGTGCCTTCAAGGAAGCCCTTCAAGTGCGCGATTCGATGATTATGGAAACATACACCATTGTGACCGAAGAGGGAATGGAGGAGCACGAGCGTCCGCGTTATGCCTTTAATTACTGTGAAGGCGAGTACATCCTTTGCGAAGGTGATGCACTTCGCTTAGAGGTGAGTTCGAGCGAGTTTGACGATGTGGCGGTGGCTGAGACTACCATCCCTTACGCGCCCAATGTCGTCAGTTTCGACACCATTCGCGTTGAGACCAGCGATGATGGACTCAGTACCGTCTATCTCTCGCTGAAGATTGACGACCCAGCGGGCAATGACTATTACAATCTCTATCCCCAAGAAGGCTTGACCAACTTTACGACAAGTGACCCAGTGTTTACCGACTTTATGAACATCGTGCATGTGGACGATTTGTTTGGCGGGAATGATTACTACGGTCGCGGAGCATACAACATGTTTAACGACGCCTATTTTGACGGGACACAATATGCAATTAGCATGAATTCCACTGTTTACGGCGATGGAAGTTATTATTACCAGCCCTTGGTAATGGAGGTGACAAAGGTGGACTATGCCTTGTATCAGTTCAAGAAGACCTACTCAGATTATGATTACGCCGACGACTTGTTGAGCTTGTTCACCGAGCCGATTCAAGTGTATTCGAATGTGCAGAATGGTGCAGGCGTGGTGTGTTCGCAGAGCCGACCGGTTACTGTAATCGTTGATTTACGCGAAGAGGAATAGCAACGTGAATATCATGTAATGATGAAAAATCCCGCCACGAATGACGGGATTTTTCGTTTTACGCTGTAGAGACGTAGCATGCTACGTCTCTACAATCATAATTAACAATCGATTATTGTTTCCTCGCTGCAATCAGCAACTCGAGCATCTTGATGGCCGACTCGCTGACGGGCGTGCCAGGACCGAAGATGGCCACAGCACCGGCATCGTAGAGGAACTGGTAGTCCTGGGCGGGAATCACACCACCCACGGTGACCATGATGTCGGGACGACCGAGCTTCTCTAATTCTTCGATTACTTGAGGTACCAGAGTCTTGTGACCAGCAGCCAAAGAGCTCACGCCCATGATGTGGACGTCGTTTTCGACGGCTTGCTTAGCAGCCTCGGCGGGAGTCTGGAACAAGGGTCCCATATCCACGTCGAAACCGATGTCGGCATAACCGGTGGCAACCACCTTGGCGCCACGGTCGTGGCCGTCTTGACCCATCTTGGCGACCATGATACGCGGACGGCGGCCTTCCATCTTGGCAAACTCGTCGGCCATACGGCAAGCCTCTTCAAATCTTGCATCGTTTTTCGTTTCCATAGAATACACTCCTGAAATTGAACGGATAACTGCTTTGTAACGACCGGCGACTTTCTCGCAAGCCATTGAAATCTCACCCAAGGAAGCGCGACACTTGGCAGCTTCGATGGCCAATGCCAGCAGGTTGCCTTCGTGGGTTTCGGCGCACTTGGTGATGGCATCGAGGCAACGCTGCACATCGGCTTCGTTGCGGTTAGCGCGAAGCTCTTTCAAGCGTTTGATTTGCGACTCACGCACAGCGGTGTTGTCGATTTCCAAGGTCTCGATCGGGTCTTCGTGGTCAAGGCGGTACTTATTGATACCGACGATGGTCTCGCGGCCTGAGTCGATTTGGGCCTGCTTGCGGGCCGAAGCCTCTTCGATACGCATCTTCGGCAGACCCGTCTCGATGGCTTTGGCCATGCCACCCATGGCTTCCACCTCTTGGATATGATCCCAAGCACGGTGGGCGATTTCGTGTGTCAGGCTCTCCACATAGTAGGAACCCGCCCACGGGTCAACCACACGGCAGACGTTGGTTTCTTCCTGGATGTAGATCTGGGTATTACGGGCAATACGTGCACTGAAGTCAGTCGGCAGAGCGATGGCCTCGTCCAAGGCGTTGGTATGCAACGACTGAGTGTGACCCAAAGCGGCACCCATGGCCTCGATGCAGGTACGGGCCACGTTGTTGAACGGGTCTTGCTCGGTGAGCGACCAGCCCGAAGTCTGCGTGTGGGTACGCAGGGCCAGCGACTTGCTGTTCTTCGGGTTGAAGGTCTTCACGATCTTGGCCCAGATCATACGGGCGGCACGCATCTTGGCAATCTCCATGAAGTGGTTCATGCCCGAGCACCAGAAGAAGGACAGACGCGGCGCAAAGGCGTCAATGTCCAAGCCAGCCTTGACACCGGTGCGGAGGTAATCCCAACCGTCGGCCAAGGTGTAAGCCATCTCGATGTCGGAGGTGGCACCCGCTTCTTGCATGTGGTAACCCGAGATAGAGATGCTGTTGAACTTCGGCATATTCTGCGAGGTGAATTCGAAGATGTCGGCGATGATACGCATCGAGAACTCGGGCGGATAGATATAGGTGTTACGCACCATGAACTCCTTCAGGATGTCGTTCTGGATGGTGCCTTGCAGCTCTTCGTACTTAGCACCCTGCTCCAAGGCAGCGACGATATAGAAGGCCAGGATCGGCAACACAGCGCCGTTCATGGTCATGGAGACGGACATCTTATTCAAAGGAATCTGGTCGAACAGGACCTTCATGTCTTCGACGGAGCAGATGCTTACGCCAGCCTTACCCACGTCGCCCATGACGCGCTCGTGGTCGGCGTCGTAGCCACGGTGGGTGGCCAAGTCGAAGGCCACGGACAGACCTTTCTGACCGGCAGCGATGTTACGGCGGTAGAAGGCGTTGGATTCCTCAGCGGTGGAGAAACCGGCGTACTGACGGATGGTCCAGGGACGCATCACATACATGGTCGAGTAAGGTCCACGGAGGAAGGGTGCGATGCCAGCGGCGTAATTGAGGTGCTCCATGCCTTCGAGGTCTTTTGCGGTGTAGGCAGGCTTTACCATGATATGCTCATGAGTCTCCCAAGGCTCGCCATTCGGCAGGATGAGGCCGCTGTGCTTAGGTATAGCGTTGATATTGATATCTTTATAATTCGGTTTCATCGTATTACTCCTTTCTTATCTTATTTCGTTATACCTAATTGCTTTTGGAACTCAGTTAAGGTCTCAAGCACATTGCTCTTGACGTGGATGAAGTACTTCAGGCCAGCCTCTTTGAGGATGTCGGCGGTGCCTTCGGGGTTGCCGGCGAGCACCACGATGGTGTCGTTCTTCAACTCCTCGAAAACCTTGAGGGCATTGCCTTCGCCATATTCCTCATCGGACGAGCAGATGACTAAAATTTCGGGTTTCTCCTTGCGGGCGGCGGCGATGCCTTCGTCCAAGGTCTTGAAGCCTGGGTTGTCGACGACTTGGAAGCCGGCGCAGGCGAAGAAGTTGGAGGCGAAGTTGGCGCGGGCCTTACGCATAGCCAGGTTGCCATAGGTGAACATCCAAGCCACAGGACGCTTGTGGTCTTGGGCATAGACGTCGGTGGCGAAGCGCAGCTTCTCGAACTGTTGTGCAGCGCGGAAGGTGACGATGGTCTCGACTTCAGCATTGGCATCGCGACGGTCGTCGGCCTCGAAGACCCAAGCCTCGGGCGTGAACTTCATCGTTTCGGTGAAGTTCGGGAACTGGTTGGTACCGAGGATGGTCTCGCGGCGGGTGGCCACGTTGCTGAACTTCTTAGCGGCGCTCTCCTTGATGAGGCCTTGGATCATGCCCTTGCGGACGGCTTCGAGATAACCGCCTTCGTCTTGGATCTTGTTGAACAAGTCCCAAGCGGCAGCAGCGAGACTCTCGGTGAGGTTCTCGATGTAGTAGGAACCTGCAGCGGGGTCAGCCACCTTGTCGAAGTGGGCCTCTTCCTTGAGGATGAGCTGTTGGTTACGGGCGATACGGTCAGCGAAGTCAGTGGGGATTTCAAACGGCGTGTCGAACGGCATCACGGTGAACGAATCGACGCCACCGAGGACGGCTGACATGGTGCCAGTCGTTGTGCGCAGCATGTTCACGTAAGCGTCGTAGAGGCTCATGCCTAACTCGGCGTTGGTGGCATGGATGTGCATCTTGGCGTTCTCTTCCTTGCCGCCGTAAGCCTTCACGATGTTGGCCCACAAGAGTCGATAAGCTCTCAATTTGGCCATTTCCATGAAGTAGTTTTGTCCGATGGCGAGGTTGAAACGCATCTTGGGAGCAATCTCATCGATGGTCAGGCCTTTCTCGGTGAGTTTGTCGAGGTATTCGGCACCCACGGCGAGGCTGAAAGCCATCTCCTGTACGATGGTGGCACCAGCGTTGGTGAACACATGGCCATTTACGCCAATCGTTTGGAAGTCAGGCATATCGGCTTTGACAACGATATAAGCCAACTCCATATCGGTGCTCTCGCTGATGTACCACACACCACGGCGAAGGTAACGGGTCAATGGGTCGTAGTTCAACGAACCTTTGATGTCCGGAATCTTCGACAGCATCTCAAGTATTGGCAGGTGGTACTTGTTGTTGTAGAAGTTGATTTCCACAGCCTTCTGGTCGATGCCGTTGAGCAGCGTCGAGATGGCGATGGTGTCGTAAGGCTTGTCGTACTCCAACTTGAAGCCGATGCTGTTGGCGCCACGGCTGATGGCGTTGAGGGCAATCTTGTTGGCCTCATGCACGTCCTTCACGGTGATGTCCTGACGGACGAGCCATTTGTTGCCTTCGGCCTTGTTGCCACGGACGTACGGGAACTCGTTCGGGTTCTGACCTGTCCACGGGATGTCGGCAAGGTTCTCGGCACGGTAGTAAGGCCTCACATTGAAACCTTCTTGGGTGCGCCAAACTAACTTTTTGTTGTAGTCTGCCCCTTTGAGGTCCTTCTCGATGACGGCTTCCCATTCTTGGGTCGTCACGGGAGGAAATTCCTCAAAGAGTCTCTTTTTTTCTTCCATGTTGTTGTATTTAATTGATATTCTATTTGTTAATAATTTTCAATCTGGTTAAACACTTCTTTTTGTTGTGCATAGTACACACTTCACAAAGATTCTGCAAAGGTAAAAAATTATGCAATAAGGCAAGCCTAATATTTTTGAAAGGTGAAAAAAAGAAAAAAGTCCTATTTTTGCAGCCTAAAATCGATGAAATATGAACGAAGTAAGAGTAAGATTTGCCCCCAGCCCGACGGGTCCCTTGCACATCGGGGGCGTGCGTACCGCATTATATAACTATCTGTTTGCCAAGAAGAACGGTGGCAAAATGATTCTCCGTATCGAGGACACCGACCAGACGCGTTTCGTGCCAGGAGCCGAGCAATACATCGTTGAGTCACTCGACTGGTGTGGCATCAAATTCGACGAGAGCGACTATGTGGGCGGCGAATATGGTCCCTACAAACAGAGCAACCGCAAACACCTTTATAAGCAATACAGCGACGAGTTGCTGGCCAAGGGCTGCGCCTACATCGCCTTCGACACCGCCGAAGAACTCGACCAATACCGCAAAGAGGCCGAAGCTAACAAGCAGACTTTCATCTACAACTGCCAGAGCCGAAAAAACCTTCGCAACAGCTTGACAATGAGCAAGGAAGAGGTTGAAAAACTGATTGCCGACGGCACACCCTATACGGTGCGTTTCATGATTCCCGAAAACCGCGAAATCGTGATGCACGACCTGATTCGTGGCGAGGTGCATGTGCAGACCAACACGTTGGACGACAAGGTTTTGTTCAAGAGCGACGGCATGCCCACCTACCATTTGGCCAACATCGTCGACGACCACCTGATGAAAATCAGTCACGTCATCCGTGGCGAGGAATGGCTGCCCTCGATGCCGCTGCATGTCATACTGTATGAGGCCTTCGGTTGGGAGGCACCGCAATTCGCTCACCTGCCCCTGCTGCTCAAACCCGACGGCAATGGCAAACTCAGCAAGCGCGACGGCGACCGCCTCGGTTTCCCCGTCTTCCCGATGTATTGGGTCGACCCGAAGACCGGCGACACGGCCATGGGCTATAAACAGTCGGGCTACTATCCGGAAGCATTTATAAATATGTTGGCTTTGCTGGGCTGGAACCCGGGCACCGAGCAGGAAATCTTCACCATGGACGAACTCATCCAGGCTTTCTCGTTGGAGCGTTGCAGCAAGAGCGGCGCCAAGTTCAACGTGGAGAAGACCAAGTGGTTCAACCACGAATGGCTTATGCGTAAATCAAATGAGGAAGTCGGCAAGGACTATCAGGCTTGGTTGAAGGCCGAAAAGAATATCGACGCCCCACTTGATTTCGCCGTGAAAGTCGCTGGTTTGGTGAAAGATAGAGTCAACTTCGTGAAGGAGATTTGGGACCAGAGTTTCTTCTTCTTCGAGGCCCCGACGGAATACGACCCCGTGACCGTGAAGAAACGTTGGAAAGAAAACTCCGCCAAGACCATGCTCAAAGTCAAGGAAGTCATCAAAGGCATCGAACCCTTCAACTTGGCCAACATCGACGAGACGCTCAACAATTGGATTACCAACAACGAGCTGAACATGGGCCTCGTGATGAACGGCCTCCGTCTGATGGTGGTGGGTGCCGGTAAGGGACCGCACATTGGCGAAATCCTTGAGCTGTTGGGCAAGGAAGAGACCCTCAAGCGCATCGATGCCGGCGTGAAAGCCTTGGGATAAAATGAAAAAAGCGTTCAAAATCCCGCTTATCATCCTGGGAGTCGTCATCCTACTGCTCCTTGCAGTGACATTTTTGCCTGCACCGATGACGAAAAAGTATTTGGAAAAGCACGACAAGGAATTGATTGGGCGCGAGTTGAACATTGGGGACATTGATGTCAACCTTTTCACAGGCAACTTGAAAATCAGGGATTTGACCCTTTTTGAAGACGACGGCACCACCCCTTTTGTGAGCTTTGAACGCTTTGAAACAAAAATAAGTTGTCGCGACTTGTTCAGTCGCCGTTTGCAGATCAAACAAGCCACGCTTTCGGGACTGAACGTCAATGTGGAACAAGACCACGACTGGTTCAACTTCACCAGTTTGATGGAGCGCTTCGCCTCCGATAGCACGAAGTCTGATTACTCCAGTTTCGGCTTGATTCTCAACAACATACTCCTCGATAAGAGCGACATCCGCTATGCCGATTTGGCCTTGGGCAACGAGTTTCTGTTGCGCGACATTTCGTTACGGATTCCCAGCCTCGACTTTGCAGACTTGAAAACCGATGTCGGCCTCGATTTCTCGCTCTCCGAAAATGCCACTTTGCATACTGACATCCGCCTTTCGGAAAATGCAAAAAAGTATTTCATCACGCTGAAATTGAACAATGTAGATGTTGATATCATCGAGCCTTATTTGCAGCAGTATTATCCCGTCGACTTGCTGGAGGGTTTGGTCAATTTGGACTTGGAAGCAGAGGGAATAACCGATCACATCCTCGATTTCGACATGACCGGCGTCTTAGCCCTCAACAAAGTGGCGTTTCAGGACACGGTAGGTAATCCTTTGGGAACCGTTGATTCGGTTTTTGCCGAAATTCGTCGTATGCGCCTTAATGACAAGATTTTAGACCTCGACAAACTCTATCTCAAGGGGCTTAAGACGGCCTATATCATCAAGGCGGACAGCAGTTCCAATTACGATTTGGTGTTGGATAGCTATTTCGAAAGCGACTCCACTGAAATGTCCCCTGATTTCGATACCATTAGGTTTGACACGATTAGGATTGGCAATGAAGCGCTATCGTGGAAAATCAACATCGACGACTTGTATTTGGACCTGGCGGAAGTGAGGTTTGAAGATTATACACTCCCCGAGGCGTTCCAATATGTTATTTCGGATATCAACCTGTCGTCGAAGCAATTCTCCACCGACGGAAACAACGCCATACAAATGCAGGCCGCACTCAATAAAGTCGGCAAGCTCCACCTCAACTGGCAGGGCAGCTTCCATGAGCGCGACAACCAAAACCTCACGTTGATGCTCAGCAATGTGAAAGTCGCTGATTTTTCGCCATATACGATACAACTGTTCGGCATCCCGATAGAGAACGGCACGCTTTCCTTCCGCAGTCAAAACGTCATTTCTGATGGCAACATCAACGGAATCAACAAACTGCAAATCGCGGCACCGAAGCTTGGCGACAAGGTGAAGCATTTCCATCCTCAGTACGAGAAGGTGCCGCTGAAGCTTGGTTTTTATCTGCTGTCCGACAAGCACAACAACGTCAGCCTCGACCTGCCTGTCAAAGGCAATTTGAACGACCCCGCTTTTTCGTATCGCAAAGCCCTTGGAACCGTGTTTTCCAACCTCCTGACCAAAGCGGCAACATCGCCCTTCCGCCTGATGACCGACACGGATAACAACTTGAAATACATCCCGTTCGATCCCTTGCAATTCGATTTCTCACCCGACCAATACATGATGATCGACAATGTGGTCAACACGCTTCAAAGTCGCACCGACATGGCCGTCGTTTTGGAAGAACAAGTGCAATACGACGATGTCATCCAACAGTTGTGCATCATGCTCTTGCAACGCGATTATTACCTCTCGTCCCACCCCGAAAAAAAGCCCACCGACATCGACTTCCTGACCAACGAAGCCATCCGTTCCATCAAGTTGACCGACAAGGGATTATGGAGTTTTGTCGCACAAAAATCCAATAAGAAAAAGATGCATTCCAAGAAAGATGTGGAAGCGATGGCCTACGTGCTATATCACGACAAATCGGAGACGATTTTACCGCGAGTGATGCAACGCTGGAACAAACTGCTTTCCGATTACCTGTTTGACGTCAAAGGCTTGTCGCCGGAACAGATTTCCGTGACCACGATTGACAGCAGTTTGATGAGATCTTTCGCCAAGCCCTCACGCTACGAGATGCACGTGTTCACCTACGAAGACATGGAATAAGCTCAATGGATTACGAGCCGCTTGGCAACCAGCCCCTTTCCTGTACTTATTTTGACCACATAAATCCCTGGAACTAAATCACTTGTGTTGAGCAAACATTTGTTTTCGCCTTTCAGGTTTTGTGACAGAATCAGTTGCCCCATGAGGTCGTAAACCATGACATTCTGAATGCCATCCTCAGCCAAGATGCTGACCGATTCCCTGGCGGGATTGGGATATATTGTCGCTCTGGTTTCCTCTTGCTCTGCGACCGATTGTCCGCTGATGCCTGCCATAGTCGCCACCATCCCCAGATTGAATTCCGTAAAGCGCTTCGACTGTTCCAAGTTGTTGACACTCAGCCCTAAGATATCGCTTCTCGTATGGATGAAAGGCGAGCTGGAGTGAACATCTTCAAAAGGATGAATGGCGGCATACCCGTTGCGATTGAAGGAGGAATAATCGCTGTCGCCCCATGCCAGCCAGTTTTGCCTGATTGGCATATCGGGGAAATAGGTGTGGCTGAGGTTGATGGCATAATCGCCCAACAGGGAATCCTGTGTGGTGTACATCAGATGGACATGGATATCGGTGCCTTCTTCAAGGTAGCCTGTCATATCGAGGTTGAAATAGGCGACGATGTCCATGTTTTGTGCGGCGCAATCTGCGGCGTAGGCGGCACTGCCCACCAGCCCGATTTCTTCGGCGCACCAGTTGGCATAGATGATGGTTCGGTCGAAGGTACATCTGCTGAGCAGGCGCGCCGTTTCCAGGATGCCCGCCACTCCCGAGGCGTTGTCGTCGGCACCCGGCGAGCGGATGGTGTCGGGGTCATAGCCGTCGGCATTCCACGAGTCGTAATGAGCCCCGCAGATGACAAACTCCTGAGGTGTCTTCGCGCCCCATTGTACGGCAAGAATGTTGTCGGCTGTACCTGCCTCAAAATAGGGAACGGGGAAGTCGTGCAGCATCACTGTGTCGATGCCGTCCATCTCTTGGTAACGCCCTATAAGCCAATCTTGTACATCCCAGATATAACGGCTATCGTAGCGGCGTGTATGATACGAACTCAAGTGCTCAATGTACGACTTGATACTGTCGATTGAAACCGAGTCCATCAAGGCGCGGATTTGCGGATTTTCCGTCGTGACGACAGGATAATCGTGCTCAAAGATATGGGGTGCTTGGGCAAACGCACCAAAGCCAATGAGCAAAAAAAGCGTTAGTAATAGTGTTTTTTTCATTTTACAATCCTTTAACATGCGGCTTACCCGCAACAAAATCCTTCAGATAGAACGGCTCAAAATACGCCACGTCTACAAAGTCTTGCTTTTGCAAAGCCTGTTCCGCCAAAAGTCGCATATAACCCGCTGAAGGCTTGAAACCCTCAACGATGCTGACATTCGGCTGGTTTTCAAACACTTTCTTTAGCTTTGGCGCACCATCACCGAAGAGCCAGAGACGATGGTCTTTTCGCAGTTCCTCAAACGAGTTCTCATCGATGACCAAAGCAGCAGTATCGTTGATTTTTTGCAAGTTGGCATCGAAGACGGCCGCATAGACCTCCATGCGTCGGGCATCAATCATAGGGATGAGCAAATCGTCGGGCCCGATTTGGCTGCCCAGTTTGTCTTTCATGCCATGCGCCATGGCTTCCAAGGTGTCGATGGCCATCATCGGGAGGTCGGCGGCATAGCATATACCCTTGGCGGTGCTCACGCCGATGCGCAGACCCGTGTACGATCCAGGTCCCTTGCTGACTGCAACGGCATCCAACTTCGAGTAGTCGATGCCCGCTTCGTCAAGCACAGACTGGATAAAAGTGGTAATTTTCTCAGAATGTGCATTTTGACCCTCCGTCTCGCGCAAGGCCAAAGTGCAGCAAGCCGAGTTAAGTGCGACGGAACAAACCGGTGTCGCTGTTTCCAAACAAAGTATCATCGTGTAATAAAATTATTGGGGCAAAATTAGTGATTTTCAGACAATCAAAGCTGCATTGAAAGCTATATTTATTAATTTTTAAAATAATTAGTAGGAGATTAGGAGAAATCAGTATATTTGCAAGTTTAAAACGCCAAGGATGGCATTTTTCTATTTGGTTGAAACAGAGTGTGTTAAGATATCTTAATGGGACTCAAAGGGCGGAGCTGTGTAATGTCGGAAACAAAAATTTTAATATCTGAGGCCACCAAGAGGAATTGGGACAAGCTGAAAGCGGATGGAAACGACCGCTTGATGCGGCGAGCCAACAAGAGCCGTTCGCAGCGGATTATCATCCCCGAAGGCTATGTGTCGGCAGGTAGTCTTCCCCGATTTGTAGAGGAGCTGAGAGCACAGCAATATCCAATCAAAGACTTGATTTTCAGCCTTTGTGCCTTGTATTTGGAGCACAACAAAGTCAACGAGAGCAACAAAAAGCGTTTCTTTGAAGAGTATCCGCATTTTCACAGGCTCTCCATCGAAGTGCCTCGACAGATCATCAAAAACCGACAAGACGATTGGATTGGTTTTGTCTACCAGTCGTTGACCACGGAAGGGAGCCGCATCCTAACGGGACTGTATTACACCAGCCCCGTCATCGTCGAAGAGATGCTCCAAGGCATCGAGTTGACCCATGACCAACGCTTCCTCGACCCTTGCTGCGGTAGCGGCATTTTCTTGCTCAAGGTGAAAGGTGCCCAACCCGAACAACTTTTTGGCATCGATAACGACCCGTTGGCCGTGATGATTGCCAAAGCCAACCTGATAGTAAGATTCGGAGAATCATCGGTTTATCCACAAATCTACCAGATGGATTTCCTGCTGCATGCCGCCTCGGCTTTGAACGGACTGAAGTTCGATTACATCGTCACCAATCCGCCATGGGGCAGCGAGAAACGAAAAAAGCATAGCTCAGACATCATCCAGTCGAACGAGCAATCGACATTGTTCTTTACGGAGTCCTTTAAGTTCCTCAACTATAACGGAATACAGCATTTCCTAATGCCGACTTCCGTGATGAAAATCAAAGTACACTCCGACTTCCGCAAATTCATTGCCGAAAAGACCTTCTTGGACACCATTAAACTCCATCACGAGCGTTTCAAAGGGGTGTTTACGGACTTCATCGGACTGAAAGTCAAGAAGAAAGAAGTTAGAGGTGCACAAAACTACCTTGTCGAGACAGCCCACCACGAAGTCGTCAGAAAAACATGGCAACCCGTTGATGACGGTTTCTACGCCATCCCCATGCTCAACGACCGCACCGAGGCCATCCTCAATAAAGCAGAGCGTTTGCGCAACGATGACCTCTCCCATAGCCTCTGGGCTTTGGGCATCATTACGGGCAACAACGCCAAAGTGCTGAAAGACAGGGCTGGCAAAGGCTTGGAAAAGATTTACACAGGCAAGGACATCAGCAAATACAGCCTGAAAGCTGCCAGCCGTTACATCCGTTACAATCGCGCTGATTTCCAGCAATGTGCAAAGGATGAGTTCTATAGAGCGAAGGAGAAGCTGGTGTATAAGTTCGTGTCGAGTCGCCTTTGCTTCACCTACGACAACCAGCAACGCCTTTTCCTCAACAGCGCGAACATCCTGATTCCCGATGTGGAAGGCATGAGTATCAAGACTGTGCTGGCTTTCCTTAATTCGGAGCTGTTCAACTTCTTGTATGTCAAGCGTTTCAATGACCTCAAGATACTGAAAGGCAACCTTTCGGCTTTGCCGTTCCCCAAGATTACGTCAGAGCAGGACAGACAGTTCACAGCCCTCGTTGACCGCGCTTTGGATGGGGACAAGGATGCTCTAAAAGAGATTGATAATTTAATATTTACATTGTATCAACTTGATACAGAAGAGATTGACCTGATTATAAATCTTAAATCTTAAATCCATGAATATCTTAGTCACAGGCGGCGCCGGCTTCATCGGCTCGCACACTTTAGTGGAACTCACTGCCGCAGGTCACAAGACCGTCGTCATCGACAACCTCAGCAACTCCAACCGCAAGTCGTTGGAGCGCGTGGCGGAACTGACAGGCAAGGAAATCCCTTTTTATGAAGTCGACATCCGCGACCGCGAAGGCCTCAACCGCGTGATGGAAGCCCATCATTTCGATGCCTGCATTCATTTCGCCGGACTGAAAGCCGTGGGCGAAAGCGTGGAAAAGCCTTGGGAATACTATGAAAACAATATCGGCGGCACGTTGACCCTGCTCGATGTGATGCGCCAACATGGCTGCAAGAACATCATCTTCTCCTCTTCGGCCACCGTCTATGGCGACCCTGCCATCATCCCCATCACCGAGGAATGCCCTAAGGGACATTGCACCAATCCATACGGCCAGACCAAGAGTATGTTGGAAGAAATCATGATGGACATGCAGAAAGCCGACAAGGAATGGAACATCGTGTTGCTTCGTTACTTCAACCCCATCGGTGCCCATCCGAGCGGCCGCATAGGAGAGAACCCCAACGGCATCCCGAACAACTTGATGCCATACGTCACCCAAGTGGCCGTGGGCAAACGCCCTGAACTCGGCGTCTTCGGCAACGACTATCCCACTCCCGACGGCACTGGCGTCCGCGACTACATCCATGTCGTTGACCTTGCTCGTGGCCATGTGGCCGCTCTGCAAGCCATCGAAAGAAACTGTGGCATCGCCATCTATAATCTCGGCACAGGACAAGGCTACTCGGTGCTTGACGTGGTGAAGACCTTCGAGAAGGTCAACGGCATAAAGATTCCGTATAGCATTAAGCCTAGACGCGCGGGCGACATCGCCACCTGTTATTCCAATCCCGCCAAGGCGGAGAAGGAACTGGGCTGGAAGGCACAATACGGCCTCGAAGAGATGTGCCGCGACTCGTGGAACTGGCAAAGAAACAACCCTAACGGATATTAAAACACAAAAAATATGAAAGGCATAGTACTCGCCGGAGGCTCCGGCACCAGATTGTACCCTATCACCAAGGGAGTGAGCAAACAGTTGCTCCCCATCTACGACAAGCCGATGGTGTATTATCCCATCAGCGCTTTGATGCTTGCAGGCATCCGCGACATCCTGATCATCAGCACGCCTTACGACCTGCCTGGCTTCAAGCGTCTCTTGGGCGACGGCTCCGATTATGGTGTACATTTCGAATACGCCGAACAGCCCTCCCCCGATGGTCTGGCCCAAGCCTTCATCATCGGTGAGAAGTTCATCGGCGACGATTGCGCTTGTCTCGTTTTGGGCGACAACATTTTCTACGGCAATGGCTTCACCAAGATGCTTGAGGATGCTGTTCGTACTGCCGAAGAAGAAAACAAAGCCACTGTGTTTGGCTATTGGGTCGCCGACCCCGAGCGTTACGGCGTGGCCGAGTTCGATAAACAAGGCAACTGTATCAGCATCGAGGAGAAACCCAAGCAACCCAAGAGCAACTATGCCGTGGTAGGCTTGTATTTCTACCCCAACAAGGTAGTCCGTGTGGCCAAGAACATCAAGCCATCGGCTCGCGGCGAATTGGAAATCACTACAGTTAACCAAGAGTTTTTGAAGGATGGCGAACTGAAGGTGCAGACCCTCGGTCGCGGCTTTGCTTGGTTGGATACAGGAACGCATGACTCGCTCAGCGAAGCCTCCACTTTCGTGGAAGTCATCGAGAAACGCACTGGACTGAAGGTTGCCTGCTTGGAAGGCATCGCCTATCGCCGTGGTTGGATTACCGAGGAGAAGATGCGCCAATTGGCCCAACCCATGATCAAGAACGAATACGGACAATATCTGTTACGTGTCATCGATGAGATGAAGGAAGAAGTCAATTCTGAGACACTTAGAAAACTACGCTAAAAACGAAAGCCATGATATACAAACGCTCCATCATCATCACTGGCGGTGCAGGCTTCATCGGCAACCACGTCGTCCGCCTGTTCGTCAACAAATATCCCGAATACAAAATCATCAACCTCGACAAGTTGACCTATGCCGGCAACCTTGCCAACCTGAAGGACATTGAGGACAAGCCCAACTACCGCTTCGTCAAGATGGACATCTGCGACTTTGAAGGCGTGTATAAGCTGATGCAGGACGAGCACGTCGACGGCATCATCCACCTCGCTGCCGAAAGCCATGTTGACCGCAGCATCAAGGACCCGTTCACCTTTGCACAGACCAATGTGATGGGGACGTTGAGCATGTTGCAGGCAGCCAAGTTGTATTGGGAAACCTTGCCTGAGAAATGGGAAGGCAAACGCTTCTACCATATCAGCACCGACGAAGTCTACGGTGCCCTCGAGCTGACCCACCCCCAAGGCATTGAACCTCCTTTCAGCACCAAGGCCAGCAGTGGCAAGCACCATTTGGCTTACGGCGACAAGTTCTTCACCGAAGACCTGAAATACCAACCCCATAGCCCTTACAGCGCTGCCAAAGCAAGCAGCGACCACTTCGTGCGCGCGTTCCACGACACCTACGGCATGCCTACCGTGGTGACTAACTGTTCCAACAACTACGGTCCATACCAGTTCCCCGAGAAGCTGATACCGCTGTTCATCAATAACATCCGTCACCGCAAGCCATTGCCCGTCTACGGCAAGGGCGAGAACGTACGCGACTGGCTCTATGTGGTGGACCATGCCCGTGCAATCGACCTCATCTTCCACGAGGGCAAAATCGCTGAGACCTACAACATCGGTGGCTTCAACGAATGGAAGAACATCGACCTCATCAAGGTCTTGATCAATACCGTCGACCGCTTGCTGGGCCGCCCCGAAGGTGCCGACATGGATTTGATCACCTACGTCACCGACCGTGCCGGCCACGACATGCGCTACGCCATCGACTCGACCAAGCTCCAAAAGGAATTGGGCTGGGAGCCTTCCTTGCAGTTCGAAGAAGGCATCGAGAAGACCGTCCGCTGGTATTTGGACAACCAGGAGTGGATGGACAACGTTACTTCGGGTGACTACCAGAAGTATTACGAGGATATGTATAAAAACAGATGATGAGCGTTGATGAGGCGAAAATAGTAAATCTGCCCAAATTGTTGGATGCCAGAGGAAACCTCTCTTTTGCCGAACAGTTTGCTCAGATACCTTTTGAAATCCGTCGTGTCTATTGGCTGTATGATGTTCCTGGTGGTATCAACCGAGGCGGACATGCGGAGATCAACAATGAGGAACTGGTGATTGCCTTATCGGGGTCTTTTGAGATTCTGATCAATGACGGTGAGCACACCCGCACTTTTACCTTAAATCGTTCCTATTACGGTCTTTATATCCCAAAGGGGGTATGGCGTGAGATTCGGGAGTTCTCCACCAATGCCGTGGCACTGGAGTTTGGGAGCATCCCTTATAGCGAAGACGACTACATCAGAGACTATGATACATTTTGCGAATTTGCAAAGCATCCGATGGAGCCCCGTCTGGTTCGTCCCTTGTCCGCTCCATCTCTTCTTGAGAAAAACTGTTTTCATGTCGAGGATTGTTCGATAATGGAATTGGACAAGCATCACAGCGACCGAAAGGGAAATCTTACTGTGGTCGAGAATGGGACTAAGTTTCCTTTTAGCACCAAAAGGGTGTATTATCTTTATGATGTCCCGGGAGGAGCTTCGCGTGGTGCCCATGCGCATAAAACTTTGGAACAACTGATAGTTGCAGTATCCGGTTCTTTCAAGGTGTCGTTGGATGATGGAACGAACAAAAAGACTTTTTTCTTGAATCGTCCTTATCAAGGGCTTTATGTCAGGCCTGGCTTGTGGAGAGATCTCGAGGATTTCTCGTCGGGCGCAGTGTGCATGGTGTTGGCCTCCGAAGTTTACCAAGCCGAAGACTATATCAGAGACTATAATGCGTTTTTGGAGTATAGAAGTCGTTTGTAAAGCTAATTCGTAGATGATGAACATCCCCTTTCTTTCATTAAAAGACGTGACAGCCCTTCACGGTGACGAGATCAATGCGGCTGTCACCCGTGTGGTAAATAGCGGTTGGTATTTGCAAGGCAAGGAAAACGAACGTTTCGAATCGGACTATGCAAAGTTTATCGGCACCAAATATGCCATTGGTTGTGCCAACGGTTTGGATGCGTTGATTTGGATTTTCCGAGCTTATAAAGAACTTGGTGTAATGCAAGATGGCGATGAAGTAATTGTTCCTGCCAACACCTACATTGCCACTATTTTAGCCATCACCGAAAACAACCTCAAGCCCATTTTGGTTGAGCCTAAACTCAACACTTTGGAGATTGATGACGACAAGATAGAAGAACGGATTACATCCAAGACCAAGGCTATTTGTATCGTACATCTTTATGGTCGTTGTGCCTTCACGGAAAAGATAGGCGCCTTGTGCAAGAAGTACGACTTAAAGCTTATCGAAGATAATGCGCAGGCGCATGGTTGCTTGTATTCGGATGGTCGCATGACAGGTTCAATAGGTGATGTGGCAGGACACAGCTTTTATCCAGGCAAAAACCTTGGCGCTTTGGGTGATGGCGGTGCGGTCACAACGAATGATAAAGTCTTGGCAGACACTGTCCGTACTTTGGCCAATTACGGTTCTTCCAAAAAGTATGTCTTCAAATATACAGGCCGCAACAGCCGTTTAGATGAAATCCAAGCAGCAGTGTTGGATGTGAAGTTGAAGTACTTGGTGGACGATAACGCACATCGCAAGACAATAGCCAACTATTATTACGACCACATCAAGCATCCCCTAATTACTCTTCCCGACCGTTTGCCCGACAGCCAGAATGTTTACCATCTCTTCCCTATCCTTTGCGAGAAGCGTGATACATTGCATGATTATCTTGAAAAGAACGGCGTGGGAACCATCATCCACTATCCTATCGCCCCCCACAAGCAGGAATGCTATCATGAATGGAATGGGATGACTTTGCCGATTACGGAATACATTGCCGACCATGAGCTGAGTTTGCCCATAGGACCGACCATCACTTTGGATGAGGCGGACTACATTGTTGATTTGATCAATCGTTTTGAATAACTACATCAGTGAGTGCAACGAATTACATATCGTTTTTTAGAAACAAAGGCATACGCTACGGTGTCGTTGTGAGTCCTTTTCCGTAATCTCAGACTAGGACGACGGGCGAAACCCGAACCTAGTCGAAACGACAAATGATAAATTAACTAATTAAAAACTAAACAAATACTCACAAAAAATAAATGGATAAAGTAACTATCATAGATTATGACCGGATTTACAAGAACTTCATCGATGAGAAGTACTTGCATGACGGACATGACGAATACTACTACCGCGACCAGCAGGTGAAAAAACCTACTAATGGTTGGCGGCGCTTGCATACCGATGAAGTTGAACGTTTGGTGAAAAACAGCAACTCCGCCACCAACTGGGAAGACATTTGGGTAACGGACGAGTTCGACACCAACATGGTGCATAACAACCACTTCTTCGGTAAGGTGCGCATCGGTCGCATCACCCGCAAAGTGTTGCAATACCACGACCTCAGGGTACCTGTCGGCATCTCCAACAGCAGCATCATCTCCTGCGACATCGGCGACGACGTGGCCATCCACGACGTGCACTACATGGCCAACTACATCATCGGCGACAAGTGCATCTTGTTCAATATCCAGGAAATCTCCACCACCGACCACTCCAAGTTTGGTAACGGCACCATCAAGGAAGGCGAGCCCGAGGATGTGAGGGTATGGCTGGAAGTGATGAACGAAATCGGGACCCGAAAGATTCTGCCCTTCGACGGTATGACTACGGCCGATGCCTATCTTTGGGCGAAATATACCGACGACACCAAGTTGCAGGAACGCCTCAAGGAAATCACCCAAGCCAGCGTCGACTTCCACCGTGGCTACTATGGCACCATCGGTGAGTCGTGCGTCATCAAGAACTGCTGGATCCTGAAGGATGCCAAAGTGGGACCGCATTGCTATATCAAAGGTGCAAGTAAGCTGAAGAACGTCACCATCAACTCGTCGGAAGAAGAGCCATCGCAAATCGGCGAGGGTGTCATCTTGGTGAACGGCGTGACAGGCTACGGCTGCCGTATCTTCTATTCGGTAGTGGCCACCCGATTCGTGTTGGGTGACAACTGTAACCTGAAATACGGCGCACGCCTCATCCACTCCGTGATGGGCGACAATTCCACCATCTCGTGCTGCGAAGTCTTGAACAACCTGATCTTCCCCTCGCACGAGCAACACCACAACAACTCCTTCCTGATTTCCGCCTGCGTGATGGGTCAGAGCAACATGGCTGCCGGTGCCACCATCGGCTCCAACCACAACAGTCGCGCCACCGACGGCGAGATTGTGGCCTCGCGTGGCTTCTGGCCGGGTCTCTGCTCCAGCGTGAAACACTCCTCGAAGTTCGCCTCGTTCACCTTGCTCTCCAAGGCCGACTATCCCAGCGAACTCAACATCATGCTGCCGTTCTGCCTCGTGAACAACAACACGGCAAAGAACGAGCTGGAGGTCATGCCTGCCTATTGGTGGATGTACAACATGTACGCCATCGCACGCAACACCTCGAAATATGTGAAACGCGACAAACGCAAGCGCAAGATTCAGAACATCGAGTTTGAGACCTTGGCTCCTGACACTATCGAGGAGACCATCGAGGCGCGTAAGCTACTTGAGGTTTGGGTGGCAAAGGCCTATCTCCGCAAGCAAGGCGAAAACCCCGAGAAATACGAATACTACGACCTTCGCGAATGCGGCAAGAACCTGCTTGACAACGAACCCGAAACGGTGAAATCGTTGGAGATCTTCGGCGAGCACATGGAAAAGGGCAAGCGCAAGGTACGCATCCTCAAGCCCTTGGAAGCTTATCATGCCTACGGTGACATGATTACCTACTATGCCGTCAAGACCCTGCTGGATTACCTGAAAAAGCATCCCAATATCGACATGGAAGCCATCGTGAACCACATGAGAGGCAAACGCCTCCGCAAGTGGATTAACCTCGGCGGTCAGACCATGCCTGAAGAAGATGTAGAACAACTGCGCGCCGACATACGTGATGGTGTGCTCAACACCTGGGATGAAATCCATCACCGTTATGATGAGCTTTGGACCAATTATCAAAAGGAGAAATTGCATCACGCTTACTTTTCACTGTTGTTCCTATACAAGGATGATGCCGACATACTGACCAAGGAAATGTGGCATGAAAACTTGGAAAAGGCCATTTGCATCCAACATTTCATTTGTGACCAAGTGTACGAAAGTCGAAAGAAAGACTACGAAAACGAATTTCGTAATGCCACTTTCCGCAATGAAAACGAAAAAATCGCCGTCATCGGCAAGATCGATGAAGTGGGCTTCGTCCAACAGATTCGTGAAGAAACAAAAGAATTCGTGGAATCCATCCAAAATTACATTAAAAACCATTTAGAATAAACAACAATAAATACTATGAGAGTAATCATTGAAAAAAACGCTGACGGCATGTCGCGTTGGGCTGCTAACCATATCGTTGAACGTATCAACGCTTTCAAGCCCACAGCAAAGAAACCTTTTATCCTCGGCCTTCCCACCGGTTCTACCCCATTGGGAACCTATAAGGAATTAATCCGCCTCTACAAGAAGGGCCAGGTTTCCTTCAAGAACGTGGTCACTTTCAATATGGACGAATATGTCCACATCCCTGAAGACCATCCTGAGAGCTATCACAGCTTCATGTGGAACAATTTCTTCAGCCACATCGACATCAAGAAGGAAAACGTCAACATCCTGAACGGCAATGCTGAAGACCTGGAGGCAGAATGCGCCCGCTATGAGGAAAAAATCAAGAGCTATGGCGGTATCGACCTCTTCATGGGCGGCATCGGTCCCGACGGCCACATCGCCTTCAACGAGCCCGGCAGCTCACTGACCTCGCGCACCCGCGTGAAGACCTTGACCACCGACACCATCATCGCCAACTCCCGTTTCTTCGACAACGATATTAATAAGGTGCCGAAGACCGCCCTTACCGTGGGCGTGGGTACTGTCATGGACAGCCGCGAGGTGATGATTCTGGCCAATGGTCACAACAAGGCCCGCGCCTTGGCGCATGCCATCGAGGGTGCTGTCAGCCAGATGTGGACCGTCAGTGTGCTGCAAATGCACCCGAAAGGCATCATCGTCTGCGACGACGCCGCTTGCGACGAGATGACCTACGGCACTGTAAAGTACTTCAAGGATATCGAAAAGAATAATTTGTAATGGCTATTGGCTATTGGCTTCTGGCCTCTGGCAGCTTGAACGTTGCTTTTAGGTCAGAAGCCAAGCCTGAAGCAATGTGTAATAAAAAACAAATTAGGTTATGAGAAACTTTAAGAATTACGAGATATGGATTGATTCCATTGAATTGACAGATGTTATCTATGATATTTGTGAGAGCTTTCCAAAGAATGAACTCTATCAATTAGGAAGTCAAATGGAAAGAGCCGTTGTTTCTATCCCTTCAAACATAGCGGAAGGAGCGGGGAGAAGATCGGAAGCAGAATTTGCACATTTTCTTGATATTGCATTGGGTTCTGCATACGAGTTGGAAACACAACTTATCATAGCGAAAAGAAGAAAATACATTTCGGTTGAATTGTTTGAAACTACCGATGAAAGTATTATGAGTCTTCAAAAAAGAATAGGATCGTTTATAGCAACAATAGTAGGAGAAAAATAACTTGGACTCATGGCTGTTGGCTGTAGAAAGCTGCAAAAAGAAATAAAAGTCTATGCTTAGTTGAAGCGGCTAGAAGCCAAAAGCCAGAGGCCAGAAGCCAAACAAAAATGAAAAACTTCGCGATAATCGGTGTCGGTGGCTACATTGCTCCCCGGCACCTCAAAGCCATCAAAGACACTGGCAATAACCTCGTCTCCGCCTACGACAAAAGCGACAGCGTGGGCATCATGGACAGCTACTTCCCCAAGGCTGCCTTCTTCACCGAGCAAGAGCTCTTCGACCGTCATAACACCAAGTTGCGCGACAGCGGCACCAACATCGACTATGTAAGCATCTGCACCCCCAACTACCTGCACGATGCCCATACCCGCTATGGTTTGCGCCTCGGTGCCGATGTCATCTGCGAGAAGCCCCTTGTGCTAAACCCATGGAACATCGATGCCTTGCAGAAAGTGGAACAACGTCAGGGACATAAGGTCAACACCATCCTGCAGTTGCGCCTGCACGACAAGATTGTGGCACTCAAGAAGAAAATCGAGGAAGGCCCGAAGGACAAAATCTATGACATCGACTTGACCTATATCACATCGCGTGGTAACTGGTATTACGCCTCATGGAAGGGTGACGTCAACAAGAGTGGAGGCATTGCTACTAATATCGGCATACATTTCTACGACATGCTGAGCTGGATTTTCGGTGATGTGCAGAAAAACATCGTCCACGTGGCTTCGCACGACCGTGTGGCGGGTTATCTGGAGCTGAAGCGTGCCCGCGTGCGTTACTTCCTCAGCATCAACGCCGACACCTTGCCGGAGAACGCCGTGGAAGGCGAAAAGCGCACCTATCGCACCATCATGATTGACGGTGAGGAGTTTGAGTTCAGCCAAGGTTTCACAGAGCTTCACACGAAGAGCTATGAAAACATTCTAGCTGGTCATGGCTTTGGCTTGGAGGATGCCCGTCGCTGCATCGACATCGTCTATCAAATCCGCAACGCCAAGCCCGTCGGCCTCATCGGCGACTACCACCCCATGGCAAAACTGCCGCTTAGTGGGCATCCTTTTGGGTGGAAATAAAAAGTAACAACCCCACAATAACAATCCCACCTGATATCCAAAGTAACTAATTGAAACAAATAACTCAATAATATAATAATTATGAAATTCACCATTATAGGTTGCGGAAATTCCGGACTCATTCATGCTGCCAAACTGTATGAAAAAGGTTATGAAGTCGCCTTGCTGAAAACTTCAAATATCAATGGAAGATTCTTTGATTTCATCCAAGAAGAAAAATGTTTTAAGGTTAAAGACGACACCATACAAGGAAATGGTCGTGAATTTGTCGTAAGACCCGCTTTAATCACTAGGGATGTGAAAGAAGCCATAAGTTTTGGAGATATCATCATGGTGACCACCACAACCTCTCAACATGAGTTTGTTGCCCAACTGATTGCTCCATTTATTAAAGATGGGCAGCTTATCATTTTGGTACCAGGTTATATGGGTAGCTTGATTTTCAAGAAATACATCAACAAGGATGTCACTTATAGCGAGTGGGAGACTACCGCCTATAATGGACGTATTGTCAATAACGAGTATGTCAGGATTTCGTTCTACAATCCAAGGAATGCCATATCCGTGTTACCTGTGTCCAAGACCCAGTCAGTTGTTGATATGCTTTCGAACTGTTTTGACAACACAAAATACAGTCGAAAACACATCCTTGAATCTGCTTTCCATAATCCGAATATGATTGTGCATCCTATAGGTATCCTTTTCTCGGCATCACGCATTGAGTATAGCAATGGTGAGTTTTGGATGTACCGCGAGGCTTTCACACCTTCTGTGGTCAATGTTATCAAGGCCTTTGATGTGGAGAAGAACAAGGTGCTGCAAGCCTTCGATTGCGATCCTTTGGATTATTTTGAGGCAGCCAAGTGGCGTAATGAGGAAGACTTGAGTATTGATGCCATGACTGTGTTCCGCTCATTCGCTGACTCAAGCAACAAGGGACCGTCGTTCATAGACCACCGCTACTTGAATGAGGATGTGCCTATGGGATTGGGTCTTTACATTTCTGTGGCAAAGTTGGTCGGCGTCGACACTTCCATCCAAGAAGGTATTGCCTCTCTTGCCTCTGCTTTGTTGAATAAGGATTTGAAGTCGGGAGCAAGAACGATTCAATATCTGTTAGGGAAAGAGAATGTTACAGTTGATGAAATTAAACAGGCAATAACAGAATTATAATTCTAAGATAAGGACTCGTGACTTTGGCTTTGGTGGCATATACTATTCCACCAAGCATTACTAGATACTTTTGTTTTAAAAGAAAATGCCACAAAATAACCTAAAGCAAAAAGCCGCCTCCGGCATGGTGTGGACAGCGTTGCAGAAATATTCGACGATGTTCATCCAGTTCATCTCGGGTATCATTTTGGCACGTTTGCTTACTCCGTATGATTATGGCTGCATCGGTATGTTGTCCATTTTTATGGTCTTGGCAGAAGCTTTTATTGATGGTGGTTTCGGATCGGCTTTGATTCAAAAAAAACAACCATCTCAAGAAGACTATTCAACCATTTTTTATTGGAACTTGGGAATGGCTGTACTTATGTATGCCGTTCTTTTCATCAGTGCACCAGCAATTTCGCGTTTTTATGCCATTCCTTTGCTTTGTAATGTGCTACGTGTGCAGGGTTTTGTGTTGTTCATTTATGCTTTTAATATCGTTCAGCGGAACCAATTGAGGAAGAATCTGAATTTTAAAGTGTTGTCTATTGTTACAATAACAACATCTCTAATTGCGTTGGCTATAACCATCTTCATGGCTTACAAAGGTTTCGGTGTGTGGGCTTTGGTGGCGCAGAACCTGATAACCGCGGCTATCCCTGCTCTTGTATTTTGGTTTTATTCAAAGTGGAGGCCAACACTAGTTTTTTCTTGGAAGTCATTTAAAGATTTATTCAGTTTTGGGTTTTATATGTTTTTGACTCACTTGCTGAATAGTTTTGGTCAACAGATTCAAGGTTTATTGATCGGAAAGGTGTATAATCCGTCAACAATGGGTTATTATTCTAAAGCTCATAACGTTGAAAAGTTGGCATCACAAAGTGTTTCCTCTGTTATGACGCAAGTCACATATCCATTATATGCTGAAGCTCAAGATAATAAAGAAATGATGATTAATATGATAAAAAGGATAACCACGACTTTGTCATATCTCACATTTCCAATCATGTTTATCCTGATACTTCTTGCAAAACCAATTTTTGTCTTGCTTTATTCCGAAAGATGGTTGTCAAGTGTTCCTTATTTTCAAGTATTGTGTTTGGCGGGTTTGGCAAATTGTTTGATGGCAGTGAATTTACAGACGATTTCAGCAATTGGAAAAAGTAAGGTGATGTTTGTGTGGACTGTGGTAAAAAGGGTTGTGGGTATTGGTGCCATTGTTCTTGGTTTGTTGTGGTTTGGCATGAAAGGTCTGTTAGTTGGAGTAATTATTAATAACTATTTTTCATACTTTGTAAACATTAGTTTGGTTTCAAAACATGTAGGTTATAAATGGACACGCCAACTATTGGATATAATGCCTGTGGCGATTGCTTCTATTGTAGCAGCAATAGTTAGTTATGGATGTGGGTATTTGTTACATTTGGATATGTATCCTGACGGAATCGTGAAATTAGTTGTTTATTTAGCAATTTATTTGGGGTGGTCGTTTATTTTCAAGCCTGAGGCTTATACCTATTCCATGAGCATTATTCCGGCAAAATTCAAGTTTTGGGAAAAGAAAGGTAAAAAAATTAGAAACAATGATACAATTCACTTGTCCCAATAATAATGTACCAGAAAGGACATACGCCATAGATGCTCTATTTGCGGATGTACTTGGTTGCAATCGCAATGACTACAGTGTTCAGTTCAGAGATGATGTACATAACTATGAATTGAATGTTGATGGGAAAGCATATACCATTGAAGATCATTTTTTCAATCGGTTTGTCGAACCTCTATCATATTTGAAGTTAGAAAATATTCCGGAAAAGTTGAACTTTTTCCACGGATTAGGATTGGAACTCCCGATTATTTATGGCGAGGACAAATTTGTTCGCAAGGAGAATGGCGCTGTTATAGGGTTGGATATCTTTGCCTCCACGTTTTTCATGCTTACCCGTTGGGAAGAATCTTTGTTGGGAAGAGAAGAAAAAGGAGATTGTGATGAATCCCAATTGTTTTGTGTGAAGCAGGGAATTCACCAGCGTCCAATTGTGAATGAGTATGCGGATTTATTGCGTGAATTTCTTCCTTCGGAGGTTGCATTGTCAACACGAAATTTCGAGGTCGTTCTCTCACATGATGTGGACGGCTTTGTTACTCCCACATGGACGCGGATAGCAAAAGATTTTGTGAAGCAAACTATTCACGGAGCTCCCACAAAGGTTAAAAACCTGACATGGAAAGAGGAAATTAAATACAAATGCGCATTTCCCACGGCATATAGTCAGTTTGAAATGTACACGGCTTTGACCGAAAGACATAACATTCCAGAATGGTTCTATTTTAAGGTATGTGGCAAAGGGGAAACAGAAGCGACCTATTGGTTTGATGAAAAACTGACGAAAGAAGTTATCGGTAAATTGAAGAAAGAAAAGAATCCGCATTATGTTTTGGGTTTTCATCCTTCTCAAAATACGTTTGGAATAAAGGAACAATGGGACAAAGAGGTTTCAAGAATTACTGAATTGCTTCAGGAAAAACCTACAATCGGACGGAATCATCATTTGTTATACAACTATGAGACATTGCGCTTGTGGGAGACAATAATAGAAAAGCCGCTAAATATCAGCAATTGTGTTTTCCATAGAAGGTTGGGCTTTAGAAGTGGAATATGCATCCCGTACAATCTTTTCGACACATATCAACGAAGGAAGATGAATTTGGTAGAACACCCATGTATAATAATGGATTCCGCCATAAGGCTTCATAAATATAAAACAAAAAAAGATCTTTGGGATGATATAGAAGGGATTGTAGATCAGGTGAAAAAGTATTCGGGTTGTTTGGTGCTGACGTGGCATATTTATGTTCGAAATAAGAGTCTTCTAATACAATATTTCAATTTGTGCGGTGAACTGCTGGAGTATGCGTCAAACGTTGTTAATTCAAAATAATTCAAAATAAAATTTTTGTCATGTCAAGTATTAAGAAAACAATCCAGAGAGATATCTATATTGAGACATATAGAAAAAGAATCAATGATAGTTATCAGAAACTGTCGAACAAAGTGCAATTGACAAAAGCACAAAAACAAGAAATTCAAAAGTATTGGAAAGATCTTTTGGGATATAAAATTCCCACAGACTGGCATCAATATTTTTATGCTAGAACAGGGGTGTATTCCAAAAAGTATGTTCCAACAGGAATCTATAGGCTTGAAATTTGCGGGAGATTGAATCAATTGGCGTTCTGTTATCCTTATTCCGATAAAAACATGTTGGATGTATTGTTTCCAAATGTCAAACAGCCGCATATATATTTGAAAAACAGAAATGGGTACTATTTCTTTGAGGGCAAAGCGGTCAGCAAGGAAGAAGCTTTGGATTGTTGTGCTAATTTAGGTGATGTGATAATTAAGCCCACACTTACTTCTCATGGAGATGGGGTGAAAAAAATTCGAATAGAAAATGGTAGGGTAGATGATAATGCGACACCTCTGGAAGCATTGTTTAAGAGTTATGAAGAGAATTTCCTTATTCAAAATGTTGTTAAACAACACAAAGTAATGAGCGATTTAAACCCTGATTCAATAAATACTATTCGAGTAGTAACTTATCGTTCAGGCATGGAAGTGGTGGTTCTGTATACTGCCATTAGAATCGGAAGAAAAGGACAGGTGATAGATAATGAATCGGCTGGTGGGATGTCTACAAAAATAAATCCTGATGGCACATTGTCAAAATATGCATTTGGCGCACCTGGACAGGACTACATTGAGATGACTGATTCTGGAGTTAGGCTAGAAGGATATCAGGTGCCTTCCTATGATAGAGTTTTGTCATTGGTGAAAAAGCAACACCTAAATCTTCCGTTCCATAATATTGTGGGCTGGGATATTTGTATTGATGAAGATGGCGATCCTCTTTTATTGGAATGGAATACATCACCGGAGCTCAGCCAATCAGCAGTTGGCCCTGCGTTTGGAGACTATACAGAACGGGTTATCATGGATGCTATGAGTAGACCATGTCAACGCAGGTTGGTCACTGTTAATCTTTTTGTTGCTTTGAAATGGCTTTTCAAAAAATGCTTGAGATAATTTAAGTGTTTTAGTATCATAATCTATTTGTAATTTTTAATAATCAAATGAACAAAATAATTATCCACTTCTTTTCTTTTTTAAATCAATTACAGCAAAGATATGCATATAATCAATATATGAAAAAGAAGAGAAAAGAATTACGGGAAAGGTTAGATAAGTTGTCCAAGAGAAGACATTTAACTAATGAGCAGAAAGAAGAAATCGTGGATTTTTATAAACACTTGACGGGAAAGAAAGTCTCAACTCTTGATCATGAGTATTTTTATTCACGTACTGGAGTTTATTCTAAGGACTATATCCCGATGGGGTTTTTCCAATCAGAGTTAATCGGTAGGTTGAATAGGATGGATCATTATTATTCTTACTCAGATAAAAATCTTGATGATATACTCCTACCTAATGTGAAACACCCACATTATTATTTAAAAAACATCAATGGTTATTACTACTTTGAAGGGAAACCTGTAAGTAAGGAAGAGGCGGTTGAGTTATGCAAGAATCTTGGTGAAGTAATTATTAAACCATCTATGGAATATAAAGGAACAGGCGTGAAAGCCATTTGTATTAAAGATGGAAAGACCAATTTAGAAGGAAAATCAATCATCGATGTGTTTAAACAGTATAAGAAAGATTTTCTGATCCAAGAAGTGGTTCATCAACATCCCAAGATTAAAGCTTTGAATCCTACATCGGTGAATACTCTAAGAATGGCAACTTATCGGTCGGGCATGGAAGTGTTACTTGTGTATTCTGTGATTAGAATAGGAAGAAGCGGTCAGGTGATAGACAATCAAAGTGCAGGAGGTATAAGCACTAAAATCAACCCGGATGGCACGTTGGGGAAATACGCTTTTGGTAATGCAGGAGATGATATGATTGAAAAAACCGATACAGGGATTGTATTGGAAGGGTATCAGATACCCTCTTATGACAAAGCTGTTGCAAAAGTTAGAGAATTACATTATTCACTTCCTTTATTTGATTTAATTGGATGGGACATCTCCATAAATGAAGAAGGGGAACCGGTTCTAATTGAATGGAATGGAAGGCCTGGCCCGAGTCAAACAGCATGTGGCACGGGATACGGAGAGCTGACAGAGAGAATTTTCAATGAAGTTTGGAATAGAAAGAATACGGTTATATACCATTATTAAATCAAGCCAATTATTCCGTTCTCGATTAAATTGTATATAATTATGAAAACAGCAGAAGGTTTTCTCAGTCGAATAAAGAAAAAAGGAAAGTTTTTGTTGTATTTTTTACTTCATTATAAAAAATATACTGAGGAAAGAAGTTTCTATCCCGAAAAAGAACACAAATCAAAATCTCAAATTTTTCGTGATTTCCTTTTTCACATTCTTAAATATGGTGAAATAGATTATACTTATTATGTACTCGGGATAGATGTCAAAGGAATAAAGTATGACGGATATATTTCCTATCATCAATTTATGGTCAGGCGGGATCGACTCAATATGATAAGACGCGATCGGAACGATAATGCCGAACCTGCTAATTATGCATGTATTCTAAGAGACAAGGCAATGTTCTCAATTTTTGCTACTTATTGGGGCTTTCCTGTTGTTAATGATTTGGCTAAAATGGTAAATAAAAGGATGATTGAGTCGGAATATGATTCGATAGAAGATTTGTTGAACGCAAATCATCATGTGTTTATAAAACCTGTAGACGGCCAAAAAGGCGAGAATGTATTTGGAGTTAATGTGTCAGATAACGAGGTTTATATTAATGGAAATCGTTCATCAATGTCAGAAGTCGTGTCTGTTATTGAGGAAGTTTCAGTATCACACGATATGCTATTTCAGATGAAGATAATTCAACATCCTGATGTTAGTGTATTTCATAAAGAATCAGTAAACACTTTGCGTGTGGTTACTATTAATCATTTGCATTCTTCGAATCCTGATGATGTTGTTCTTGTAGGATCGGAATTGAGAGTGGGGTGTGGTGGTAATCATACCGATAATGTGTCTGCTGGTGGGTTAAAAATAGGGGTAAATGAAAACGGAACCCTGATGGAATATGGCTTTTATGACAAAGAACACGGGACGAAAACCAGTGTTCATCCTGATTCGGGTATTGTATTTCAAGGTTATTTATTGCCATTCTATAATGAAACAATTCAATTATGTAAAGAGTTTCATGCAAAACTAAAGGAAATACATTTTATTGGATGGGATGTTGCCATTACTAAAGATGGGCCTGTGTTTGTTGAAGGTAACGAATCGTGTGGAACGGATTTCCAAGTGATGTTTGGACCGATGAAAGATTTCTATGATAAGTATCTCCCTTATCATAATAAGACCAATGTTTATTCATATAAGTCTTGATTGTTTTTTCTTTCTGGTTGTTAGTAGATAGTAATAGTGGTGGATGAATATAATAGAAAATACAAAAGAATTAGTTTGGTCCATTCCCCTTTATCGGGAAATCCATATCTATTTCGACGAAAGAAAGCGGTTTTTTAAAGAGGCAAAAGAACGGTTTGCCAAAGAGAAGCCGGAACATGGTTCATGGAAAGATTACAAAGAGGCTTTCCAAAAGCATCGTGTTACCTATTCGGAGTATATGTACAGCTACGAGTATTGGCATCTCAATGAGGAAGAACGCGATGAATTCATCTCAACCTCGGAGATGCAGGTCATTTACCGAAAACTGGGTGAACACGAAGTGCGGGATTTGTTCCACGACAAGGTGAGGTTTCTCACGGCATTTAGTCCATACGTTCACCGCTGGTGGGCTATGGCCAAATCATTGTCAATAGATGAGCTCAAAGAGAAAGCAACCCAATCCGACCTCATAGCCAAACCCTTTGACGGTACCCGTGGTGAAGGCATCTTCAAAATAATAGGAAAAGAAATAGTTGATTGGCAGCAATTGTACGATCGTTTGACAAAAGAGGACTATCTTCTTGAACAATGCATTGTTGCCTGTGATGAGTTGGCGGCTTTCCATCCAGCATCGCTCAACACCATTCGCGTGGTTACCATTTCCAACGGTGACCGTTGCAAGGTGTTCGGTGCATTGTTTCGCATGGGTGCCCATGGCAGCGTGATAGACAACACCCATGCCGGAGGCGTCTATGCCCCCATCAATGTTGAAACAGGTACTATTGATATTCCTGCCATTGATGCGCACAATAACCACTATGATGTTCATCCTGACACAGGAAAACCTATCAAGGGATTTCATGTTCCAGAATGGGAGCGCATCGTGGCCACATGCAAAGAGGCCTCACGGACCATACCCAATATCCACTTTGCGGGTTGGGACCTTTGTGTGAATCAAAAAGGTCAAGTGGAAATAATCGAAGGCAATCATGCCCCCGACTTTGATGGAGGCATGCAAGCCCCATTGAAAATCGGTGTAAAAAAGAAATTACAACAAACCGTGATGAATGTGTTGGGTGTTGATCCCTTGCCATTGATTTCGGTTTGGAAATACAAGTAATATGTCGTCTATAACAGATTCAAGATTCAGCGAATGGTTTAAGCAATCACTGACCAGGATTTCACCAAAGTTGAACACTAAAGTGATCTATTTGATGAAATTCAAGAAGCCCATTCATCTCAAGGATCCCAAAACCTTGGATGAGAAAATCCAATGGCTGAAGTTCAACACTTACTATAAAAACCCTTTGGTGACGCAATGTGCCGACAAATATGCTGTCAGACAATACGTGGAACAATGCGGTTGCGGGGAAATACTGAATGAATTGTATGGTGTTTATGACCAGGTGGAGGAAATCCCTTGGGAATCGCTTCCCAACCAATTTGTCATCAAGTGGAACTTCGGCTGCGGACAGAATCTGATTGTTCCCGACAAATCGAAGTTGGACATTGTGAAAGCAAAACAGAAACTGAAGGATTGGTACCAACTGCGCAATACTTTTTATCTCACCTATTCGGAAATGCAATACAAAGACATTCCACCTAAATTGATTTGCGAAAAGCTGATAGAAACCGAATCGGGGGATCTTCCCGTGGATTATAAACTGTATTGTTTCAACGGAATGCCAGATTGTGTATTAGTGTGCCGAAAGCGTGGACACATGGAACATGGTGCCGAGTATTATTTCTTTGACAAGGATTGGAATCTGAAACGATATAACAAACGGGGCAAGGAAGCTCCAGCCGATTTCACGCTGCCCAAGCCTGAAGGTATCGAGCAAGTGTTTGAATATGCCGAAAAACTATCAAAACCTTTCCCCTTTGTTCGTGCTGATTTTTATTTGGAAAAAGGAAAAGTCACTTTTGGCGAGTTGACCTTTACTCCCTGTGGAGGATTTGACGTCAACCGTCTTCCTGAAACTCAACGGTTATTTGGAGACATGGTAAAGCTACCGACATCGAATGAATAAAGAAAGATGTAATTTCGTTATTAAACAAAAGGAATAGCCTCAATAATATGAAAATAATAGACAAACTTTGGAAATACGGACGTTTTGGTGTTCTACTATTGCTTGTATTTTTGATAACCATTTCTTCTCACCCACGGGTCATGGAAATAAGTGGTGATCAGGGCATACGAAACGGGACTTTTTTGTCTCGGTATATAATTCTTGTTTTTGGCGCACTGTTTGTCCTGACTTTCAACTACTTCAATTTTAAATCCTATCTGAAAAGTAAAACGCTCATGATATCATGGGTCGCTTTGATATTTGTTTTCTTGTATTATCTAATCACAGCTTCTTTTTATGGAACAAAAAACATGATGGACGACGGGCGAGCCATTGTGGTTAGCGTTGGTGCCATTATGATTGGTTGGGAATTGCATTTGGATAGGAAACAATTGTACATTATTCTTTTGGCATTTGCGGGATTGACTTTATACGTTGGTTTAATGCAAGTTTTTACTAATATCGGAGGTTTCGAAATCCATGACCAGTATGAATCAGACAATAAAAATGCATTAGGGGCCATGCTTTCAACAGGTGCCGTCATTTTTTTGTTTATTGGACTTGATTGGAAAAAGATAGGCTGGGTAAGATTTGTATTTTTTGCGGGAGTTTTGGCTACAGTAGTAGTTATGCTTACCATTCGGTCAAGAACCGCCACCTTATGTTTTGCTATGATGATGTTATACATACTTTATATACGTTATAGGAAAAGGCATTTTTGGGCGTTCTTTTTTGGTGCTATTGTGTTAATCATTGTGTTGTACAATGTTATTCCACAATCCTTCAAAGATTATGTCTATGATAGTTTTTATCAGAACTATGAAAACGATGACGTTACTTCTGACCGAATCAATAGAATTGTTGCAGGATTGAGGTTCCTTAACCAGCATTTTTGGGTAGGAAACTTAGATGCTTACACCACCTTGGCTTGGATTCACAACTATGTCTTGGAAAAGTTGTATAAATATGGTTTCATTTTTGCATTTCCTATTTTATTCATTTACATGTTTTTGCTTATCGTTACAATTGTAAAAACGGTTAAAGACGATAATCATAACATCCATAATATTGGATCTTATCTGTTACTTGTCCCCTATATCATCTCTATGGCCGAACCCACATTCCCATTTGGACCTGGAACGGCAACTATATTTAATTTTATTGTTTTCGGAATTGCATTGAGAAATATTGTTGATAAGGATGATAAGGGTGATAACGAACCATCCGCTAGTATTAATGGCATTATCAAAAAAGATGAATAATCGTAATAAGATCTGTTTCTTCAATCGAGGGTCTGTCCATTATCGCAAGAACATTTGGATGCTGATGGACCGAGAATTGCCTTGTGACTTTTATTTTGGAGACGACCGTCGCGACAACATCAAACCTATCGACACTTCATTACTTCATAATTTCAAAGGCTATTTCCATAATCTTTATTTCGGTCCTTTCAACTGGCAGCGTGGGGCTCTGAAACTCTTGCGTGGCGACTACACCGATATCATCACACAAGGCGAGGTGTACAACCTCACTATGTGGGTCATGCTGCCCTTGTCAAAACTCTTCCATAAGAACGTCTATTTATGGTCGCATGGCGCCTACGGCGACGAGAAAGGTGCAAAGCGTTGGCTCAGGGTGTGGCAGATGAAAATGGCCAAGGGAGCGTTCCTCTACGGCAACCATGCGCGCCAATTACTCATCAGCTGGGGTGTTCCGGCCAACAAGCTTCATCTTGTCTATAACTCTCTCGACTATGACGAGCAACTGCCTGTACGTCAAGCCATCCAACCCAGCGATTTCTATCAAAAGCATTTTGGAAACGACAATAAGAATCTTGTTTTCATTGGACGGCTGACTACGGTAAAAAAACTCGACCAAGTGCTGAAGGCAGCGGCCTTGTTGAAAGAACAAGGGATAAACTGCAATGTGACCTTTGTTGGCGACGGTGAAGTAAGGCAGGAATTACAAGAACTGACGAAGAAACTTAACCTGGAGGCCACAACCTGGTTTTACGGCGCTTGCTATGATGAACACAAGATAGCGGAGTTGCTTTACAACGCCGATCTTTGTGTGTCGCCTGGCAATGTGGGACTCACGGCCATACATTCCATGACCTTCGGGTGCCCTGTGGTGAGTAACGACAATTTCTCTACACAAATGCCTGAATACGAGGCAATAGAAGATGGAGCGACAGGTACTTTCTTTCATGAGAACGACATTGATAGCTTTGCCGATGCCATTCAACGTTGGCTCAACAATGGGTTGGACCGCGAGCAGATTCGACAAAACTGCTACGACACCATTGACACAAAATACAACCCTCACCATCAGGTGGAAACGATTCGGAAAGTCATTCTTAACTAAACGACAATCACCATGTTACAATATCTTCCCTCTCTTTTTTCATTCAAGAAACTCACCCACAAAAAAGTTTCTGCTTTTGCCTTTTGGAGCAAGGACTCTTCCTTTACGAAAACCAGTATCATCCGTCGAGGATGTGTATTGGATTCATCGCATATTGGCAAGTACAGCCGTATTCAGATCAATACGAAAGTCGCCTTTACCGACATTGGTAATTTTTCCGCCATTGGCCGTGATAGTGTACTTGGTCCGGGACAGCATCCTACAAACTATTTGACCACCAACTCCATATTCTATAAGAAAGGAAACTGGGGATTTCGTGATGAATGGTGCAAAGAGATAGACTTTGAGGAAAATGCCCGTATAAGGATTGGAAATGACGTATGGGTGGGACGACGTGTCATGGTGATGAATGGTGTTACCATTGGTGACGGTGCCATTGTGGCTGCCGGAGCTATTGTCACCAAAGACGTTCCGCCTTATGCTATCGTTGGTGGCATTCCTGCCAAAGTGCTAAAGTATCGCTTTTCACCTGAGATCATCGAACGCCTGTTGGAAATCCAATGGTGGAACCTGCCCGATGAAGAAATAACACGCGTCAAGGACATTTTCCACAAACCGAATCCAACACTCGAAGACCTTGACCACTATTTTCCCAGAAACAATCCAGCATGACCATATCCATCATCACCGCAACATTCAATAGCGCGTCTACCGTGAGAGACACGATAGAAAGCGTGCTTCGACAAACCCATAAGGATGTCGAATACATCATCAAGGATGGTGGATCGAAAGACGACACCCTGGCCATCTGCCATGAATATGAACCCCGCTTCGGCGGAAGGATGAAGATTATCAGCGGACCAGATAAGGGTATCTATGACGCCATGAACCAAGGTATAGAAGCAGCCACAGGCGAGGTGGTGGGCATTCTCAATTCCGACGACTTTTATACGAGTGACGATGTGCTTGCCACCATAAACACCACTTTGGAACAGGAGGATTGCGATGCGGTATATGGTGACATCCATTATGTGAAGGACGATGACTTGACGCGATGTGTTCGTTATTACTCGTCGCGTCGTTTCACTCGCGACCGGATGATGCAAGGCTATATCCCAGCTCACCCTTCGTTCTACTGCCGTAGAAAGGTCTACCAACAATACGGCCTGTTCGACACAAGTTTCCGTCTTGCTGCCGACTTTGAACAGTTGTTAAGGCTGATTTATGTCGAAAAAATACGCATCAGATACATCGAGAAGGACTTCGTGACCATGCGAATGGGCGGGGCGTCGACCTCAGGCTGGAAGAGTCATGTAGTGACCATGAAGGAACATCTGCGTGCTTTCAGGAAAAACGGCATCAAAAACAATGTGTTTAGACTGTCGTTGAGGTATTTCAGTAAACTTACCGAATTTGTATTTCATTGAATCTGGATAGCCTATTCTTTTTTGGTTTGCTATTGTGATCATCAAACATGGCGGGTTGTAGGTTTTCGTTTCATCGTTTCTCACTGATTTGGTTATGTGTTTTAGCGGCTATCCCAGTGCAAGCACGGGAAACGATTGTCGTGCGGACACAATCAGATTTTGACCAACTGACCGAAAACCTTAATGCGGCCATCCAATCGGCTGAACACGATGTCTGCGTGGTCTTCTCACCAGGACAATATGTAGCCCATGAAAACCATCTCCAGCTGATCGGGATAAATGCTCCTGACTTAAAAATACGTATCAAAGGAAATAACGCCACTTGGATTCCTAAGGGAAGAGCCTATCGGAATGGAGATGAATATGAGGGCGATTTCTCCATAGGCAATGCTTGGATGGACCATGAAAAGGATGTGGAAACGTGGTCACACGTGAGATACGCTGATGGTTTGGTGGAAATACTCGACCCAGAGACAAAAGAATGCCGAATAAAGAGTTTTGAATCCTTTCCTGAAGACACCAACTATGACTTTGCCTACATTCTCATCACGCATTGGTACTTGTCAAGCGTCTATAAAATCAGCAAGATTGAGGGTCATTACATCTATTTTGTTGCCAATGATTTGGCAAAAGGTCGTCAAAACAAGGGTTATAACGTCAATGATGATTACCTTTATGCCGAAATCAATCCCAGATTCAAGCTTTGCAACGTTGAAACCGGGGATGATTACCTGAGAATAACCCATGGCAAGGTTTGTTTACCTTCAGGAACCACCAGCGTTTGGGAAGGCACAACACACAGGTACATTACCATAAAAGAGTGCAGCTTCCGCAGTTTGGACATATCGGGTATTAAGTTCCTTGGGAACAAGGGAAAGAAATCTGATCCGGCCATTTGCTTGAAGGAAATCAATTGTGAAAGCACTCGCATTCATAAATGTAAATTTCTCGGCTTCAGAAGTTATGTCATTTCTGCCACATCATCCCGAAATGTCAACATTGAGAACAATGTCTTTTCTGACTGCTATTTTTCAGGCATCAGATCAGACAATGGATGTGAAGACACTCATGTTATAGGCAACTCCTTTTCATACATGGGGAAGCGAATGAGCAATTCCTTTTGCATTGTGTGTCGTGGAACCGATTATCTGATTCGGGAAAACACTTTTACCGACTATGGTTATGGTGGCATTGGTGTCGGCGTTTGGTACAAAAGCACAAAAAAGAACAAGTGTTCGGGCGTCGTTGAATACAACGTCATGAAGTATAGCGAAGGCTATATGGCTGATATTGCCAACCATACCATCATGGATGGGGGTGCCATTTATTTATGGACGAAAAACGATGGTTCCATAATTCGCTACAACCACATCCATAATTTCTCCGGTGTCAATACCAATCGGGGTATTTTTTGTGATGACGGTGCCTACAATTACCAAATCATTGGGAATCTCATTACAGGGATTGACAACTATTACAGCATTGACGCACGAAGGGTGGCGAAAGTGCAAGAGGCCAAGACATCGGGAACGGGAATTGACAAATCGAACGTGAATATTGTCATGAAAGACAACATCGTCGATAACCAGATACGTTTTGTCGGAAACGAAATGGATGACAACGGTTGCGTGCTGGGAGACACGTATTATCTTTTGTCGGAAAATGAAGCGCTTCCGAAAAACATCATCAAAAACGTCAGTTCCACAGGCGAGACTGTTTATTTGAACCATACAGGCGAAAGAAACGGGCACGTAGGGCTTGCTTCAAACAGTTTTCGACAAATGAAGAAATCTACGGTTTGGAAAGAGGTGAAGGGGTATTTCGTAAGGAAAAACCGATAGAATAAACAAGTTGTTTTTAATCATTTAAATACTTTTCAAAATGCATGTAAGTTATTCTATACTTTTAGTCTTTTTTATTTCTCTTGTTGTTGCTTCGTTAATGCATCAACCTGTTTTGTATTATGCCAAAAAACACAATATATTTGACAATCCTGAAGCTAGAAAACTACAAAGAAGACCTGTCCCCGTCATGGGAGGGTTTGTGGTGTTTTTTGGTGCCATTGCGGGTTCTTTATCGTATTGGTTCAAGTATGATTGTTCAGCCATCATTCCTGTGCAGGTGGCCATGTTTATCATGCTGTTGGTTGGAGCATGGGATGACATAAAAAAGCTATCCCCTTCCTTAAAATTTGTCATTGAAATTGTTGTCGTAACCATCTTGGTGATTCTCAATAATTATCCCGTAAACGACTTGCATGGCCTTTGGGGAGTGAATGAGTTTTCTCCTTGGATTGCCTGGCCTGTGACAATTATAGGTTGTGTAGGCATCATCAACGCCATTAATATGATCGATGGTATCGACGGCCTCTCTTCAGGCATTTGCATCATGATTTTCACCATTTATTCATGGTGGTTTTTTATTACCGAAGATTTCGTTCGCGCCGCTTTGGGCGTTTCCATTGTAGGAGGACTTATTCCGTTTTTTATCATGAATGTATTTGGAAATAAGTCGAAAATGTTCATTGGTGATGCCGGCACTTTGATGTTAGGCATAGCTATTTGTGATCTGGTATTGGCCATGCTGACCCATGATGCTCCCGAGACAAAACGACTAATCAAACCCGGATTTTCGCGGCTTGCATTTGCTCTTGCCGTGTTGGCTATTCCGGTTTTTGACACGGTCAGGGTGATGTTTGGTAGAATCAGCCGTGGCGAATCTCCTTTTACTCCCGACAAGACCCATTTGCATCATGCCTTTATCGAGTATGGGTTCCATCATTTGGAGACTTCCTTGATGGAAATCATACTTAATATGTTGATTATCCTTGTCTTTGCAGTGATTTATTTTTCACACTTGCCTATGGGATGGCAGTTGTATGGGGTCATCATTTCAAGTATTGGCGTTTGTTTTGGCTTATATTATATGCTGGGCCGCCGCAAACGCATTGCCAATAAAAAGAAAGCGTTGTCAAATGAGGATAAAGAAGAACAAAAACCTTTAGAAGAAACAGGACAAAATAATTAGAAACCGTAAGAAAAAACATATATGACGAATTTAATGGACACCAAAATCTGTGTCATAGGCCTGGGCTATGTGGGATTGCCCTTGGCCAGACTATTTTCCACGAAGTTTGAAACCATCGGCTTCGATATGAACCAACGCCGCGTGGATGCCCTCATGACGGGCCACGACGCCACCCTCGAAGTCAGCGACGAACTGCTGCAGGATGCCATCAAGAACCATGGCTTCCGCTGCACCACCGACCTCGAGGAAATCAAGAAGTGCAACTTCTATGTGGTGGCCGTGCCCACTCCCGTGGATGCCGACAACCGCCCCGACCTGCGTCCCCTGTGGGGTGCCTCCGAGACCGTCGGCAAGGTCATTAGCAAGGGCGATGTGGTGGTCTATGAGAGCACCGTCTACCCTGGCGTCACCGAGGAAGAGTGCCTGCCCGTGGTGGAACGCGTCAGCGGACTGAGGTTCAATGTCGACTTCTATGCCGGCTATAGCCCCGAGCGTATCAACCCCGGCGACAAGCTGCACACGGTGGAGAAAATCAAGAAGGTGACCTCTGGCTCCACGCCCGAGATTGCCGATTATGTGGATGCCATCTACAACAGCGTCCTCGTCAACGGCACCCATAAAGCCCCGAGCATCAAGGTGGCCGAGGCTTCCAAGATCATTGAGAATTCGCAGCGCGATGTCAACATCGCCTTCATGAACGAGCTGGCCAAAATCTTCAACGCCATGGGCATCGACACGCATGACGTCATCGAAGCGGCTTCTTCGAAGTGGAACTTCATCAAGCTGAGTCCAGGCTTGGTGGGCGGTCACTGCATCAGCGTTGACCCCTATTACCTCATCCAGAAGGCACAGGTCTATGGCGTGCTGCCCCGCGTGATGAGCAATGCCCGTCGCCTCAACGACGGCATGGGCGCCTACGTGGCCAACCAGACCATCAAGTGCATGAACAAGAAGGGTGGGATGGTGAAAAACGCCAAGATCCTCATCCTCGGCATCACCTTCAAGGAGAACTGCCCCGACATCCGCAACACCAAGATTGTCGACATCTACCATACGCTGCGCGAATACACGCCTAACATCACCGTCTACGACCCTTGGGCCAACGCCGAACATGTGTTTCAGGAATATGGCGTGTCGGTGACCAACGAGGTCCCGAAAGACCAGTTTGATGCGGTCATCCTAGCTGTGGCGCACAAGGAGTTCCTCGACTTGGATGTGAAGGCCTTCGTGAAGCCTAATGGGGTCATCTATGACGTGAAAGGCCTTCTGCCCCGCGACATCATTGACGGAAGACTATAACCCATCATGTTCCCCAAAACCGACCCTTCCTTTTTCGATGGCCCTTGGACCTTTGAGAAGACCGAGCACGCCATTTTAGGCCTCTGCAAGATCCTCGACCGTTATGCCCACAAGCTGACGATGGACGACTTGCTGAACGACCCGCGTTGCGCCAAGATACCCAACTTGAGCCTCGACACGGTGCAACAAGTCATCAACGACGTGGAAGCCAAACTCTGGCGTGGTGCCAAGCATTTCGAGAACGAAGTCATCTACCACACCGGTCCGCACCACGACGACATCATGCTGGGCATCATGCCGTTTATCAACAGGCAGTTGCGCTCGCCTTCCAACCAGGTGCATTTCGCCATCATGACGTCGGGCTACCACTCGGTCACCGATGCCTTCCTTTTGAAGACCTTGGAGGACACCCTTGACTTTTTGCACCAAGGCCGCATCCAGATGGTGCGTTATCCCGACTTCTTCGAGCAAGGCTATCGCTACAAGCAGGAGAAAGACGTCCACCACTACCTCGACAATGTGGCCCGCAAGAACCCCATCGAGATGCGACGCGGCTTCTGTCACCGCATCCTCCGCGATGCCGTGGGGCTATGGAAGCTGAAGAGCGTCGACGACCTCGAGAACCGCTTCCAGATGGAGATCGAGAACCTCAAGGAGGGCAAGGCCAACAGCCACGAGATACAACAGCTCAAGGGACAGGTGCGCGAATTCGAGGAAGAGCTCGTCTGGGCCTACGCTGGAACCTCGCTGAGCCATATCCACCATTTGAGATTAGGGTTGTATGAAGATAAGAAAGTTGAGGTCCCTGAGCCCGTCGAAGGGCCGACCCCAGAAGAATCTTTCATAAGTAAACCGGCCCTTCGACAGGCTCAGGGACCTTGGTCTCCCAACCTCCAACGTGACGTTGAGCCCATCTTTAACCAGCTCCGCACCATCAAGCCCACCATCATCACCGTAGCCATCGACTCGGAGGGGCAAGGCCCCAACACGCACTACAAAGTCATGCAGAGTATAGCCGAGGCCGTCAGGCTGTGGGGGAAGGAGGAAGACCTCAGCCATCTGAGGGTGTTTGGCTACCGCAACGTCTGGTCGACGTTTCATCCGGCTGAGGCCAACGTCTATGTGCCTGTGTCGCTCAATGCCATCGCCGTGTTCGAGAAAGCCTTCAAGGACAGCTATTTGACTCAGGTCAAGGCGGAGTTTCCCAATCCCGACTTTGACGGTCCCTTCAGCGAGTTGGCGGAGCAGATTTGGGTGAAGAACTATAAGGACGTGCAGCTCATCCTCGGGAAGAACTTCTTCTACGAGAACACCCACCCGCTGATTCGCGCCACGCATGGGCTGATTTTCTTGAAGGAGATGACGGCTAATGGATTTGTGGAATTGGCGGAGGAGATGGCCCTAAGCTTGAGGGATGGCGGGACTATGCCCGCCATGAGGGTCTCCCGCTTTGGGTCACTCATATAAAGCGCTGTTTTCGGGCATCCCTTTCACTAAACCCCACCCTGAACGACACACTCCCACCCCAACCCTCATAGCGGGCTTGACCCGCTATCTCCTACCCCTAAACGACACACCCCAAACCCATCATAGTGGGCGCCAGACCCGCTATCTCCTAAACATAACGACACCCCATAATGCCTCTCCAAGGAATCGTCTACATTCTCACGAATAAAAACAATACCACCCTATACACAGGTGTGACCAGAAACCTCAGAAGGAGGTTAGCTGAACATAAACTCCATATCAACAAAGGTTTCTCTGACCGATACAATACAGAGAAATTGGTGTATTATGAAGTCTACGACCTTCTTGTTGACGGTATCCACAGAGAAAAGCAATTAAAGAAATGGCATAGGGAATGGAAAGAGAAACTAATAAGTGACTTCAATCCTACATGGGAAGACTTAGCTGATTCGATAGGGTTGGATGAAGAGTATATTCAGGCTGTAAAAGACGCGTATGAAAATGGGTATTATGATGTAGAGGACCCCTAAGCGCGAGGGATGGCGGGTCTATGCCCGCCATGAGGGTCTCCCGCTTTGGGTCACTCAAAAAAAGCGTTGTTTTCGGGTATCCTTTTCCCTAAACCCCACCCTGAAAGACATATTTCCACCCCAAACCCTCATAGCGGGCTTGACCCGCTATCTCCTACCCCTAAACGACTAAAGCGCTGTTTTCGGTTTTCCTTTTCCCTAAACCCCACCCTAAACGACACACTCTCCCCCCAAACCCTCATAGCGGGCTTGACCCGCTATCTCCTAAACATAACGACACATTCCTACTCTATGGACTTCCTATCAAACCATTGGCTTGACATCACTACCACTGCCCTTGGATTGGCCTACATCCTCTTGGAATATAAGGCCAGCGTCTGGATGTGGATTGTGGGTTTCGTTATGCAAAGCCTCGGCATTGTATTGTACTATCAGAAAGGTCTCTACGCCGACTGCGGCATGGAGTTTTATTACCTCGCCATGACCGTCTACGGCTTCGTCGCCTGGATGCGCCACAAGCAGAAGACCGCCGACCTCCCCATACGCCACATGCCCAAGCAGAAGGCCTTCGTCTGGCTCGGCCTCGCCGCCTTGATTTGGGTCGCCATCTATTTCCTGCTGTCGCGTTTCACCAACAGTAACGTTCCCGTCCTCGATGCCTTCACCACCGCCCTGAGCATAGTAGGCATCTGGGCCTTGGCTCGCAAATACCTGGAGCAATGGTTCGTGTGGATTGTGGTCGATGTGGTCACTTGCGGGCTGTATTTTTATAAAGACATCCCCTTTAAAGCTAGTCTCTATGCCCTGTATGTTGTGATAGCTGTGTTTGGTTATTTCAAGTGGAAGAAGATGATGGAGACGGCAAAATTATAAGAGAAATTCTAATTATCAAGAATTTAGCGAATTTGAGAATGTGTATTTTTCTGATTGTTTGAATTTTAAGGAAATCGAAGGTTCAACGTAGTTAATTTGAGATAAAAATTGCGGGTAATTTTAGAAGTCCCCATAAATTAATAATACTAGATCTATGAAAATTTCAGTTGCAGGAACAGGCTATGTGGGCATGAGTATCGCCACTTTGCTTGCACAGCACAATAAAGTCACCGCCGTGGACGTGGTGCCCGAGAAGGTGGACCTTATCAACAACCACAAGTCACCTATCCAGGATGAATACATCGAGAAATACTTGGTTGAAAAGGATTTAGATTTAACAGCTACGCTTGACGGTGCAGCGGCCTATAGGGATGCTGACTTCGTCGTCATTGCCGCCCCCACCAACTACGACCCTCAGAAGAACTTCTTCGACACCAGCCATGTGGAAGAGGTCATCGACCTCGTGTTGCGTGTCAACCCCGATGCAGTGATGGTCATCAAATCCACCATTCCCGTGGGATACACCCGCAGCTTGTATGTAAAATATGCCGCCAAAGGCGTAAAGAAGTTCAACCTACTCTTCTCGCCCGAGTTCCTGCGTGAGAGCAAGGCTTTGTACGACAACCTCTACCCCAGTCGTATCATCGTGGGTTATCCGAAGTCTATCGAAGGGTATGACAATGAAAACGAGGCTATACAGCACTTGGTGCGACCCGATATCGAAGAAAAAGCAAAACAATTTGCGATGTTGCTTCAGCAAGGAGCCATCAAGAAGGATGTCCCCGTGCTCTTCATGGGCATGAAAGAAGCCGAAGCCGTGAAGCTCTTCGCCAACACCTATCTGGCCTTGCGAGTAAGCTATTTCAACGAGTTGGACACCTACGCTGAGGTGAAAGGTCTCGACACGCAAGCCATTATCGACGGCATCTGTCTCGACCCACGTATTGGTAACCATTACAACAATCCGAGTTTTGGTTATGGTGGCTACTGCCTGCCCAAGGACACGAAGCAACTTTTGGCCAATTACGAGGATGTGCCCGAGGACCTCATCCGTGCCATTGTCGACAGCAACCGCACCCGCAAGGACTTCATTGCTGACCAGGTGTTGAAAAAAGCAGGGTATTATGACTACTACGACCAAGGACAGTACAATGCCGCTAACGAACGCCGCTGCGTCATTGGCGTGTACCGTTTGACGATGAAATCGAACAGCGATAACTTCCGTCAGAGCAGCATCCAAGGCGTTATGAAACGCATCAAGGCCAAGGGTGCGGTAGTCATCATTTATGAGCCCACCTTGCCTGACGGTTCGACATTCTTCGGTAGCCTTGTCGTGAACGACCTCGCCAAGTTCAAGGCGCAGAGCCAAGCCATCATCGCGAACCGATACGACAGTTGCTTGGATGACGTGAAAGAGAAAGTCTACACAAGAGATATTTTCAAAAGAGACTGAGCCCTGATTGAATTACAGTTATAGTCCTGCAAGTAGGCATTATAAAGTACCCCAAACCCGAGAACAGGAGATAAAGTGAAGAATAAATTCTTTTTTCGGGTGAGAATAATTGAGAATTGAAAGAGGGAGATGAAAGGATGAGAACCGTTCGCCGTCAGGCAAACAAAATCTGTGCATCTGTGTGAGATAAATCACCTTTTTCTATATCTTTGCCACCGAAAAAAAATCTAACCTTATGGAACGCAAACGCATCTACCTCTGCCTCGCCCACATGAGTGACGCAGGCCTTGAACAGAAATACATCCAGGAAGCCTTCGACACCAACTGGGTGGTGCCGCTCGGACCCAACGTGAATGGCTTTGAGAAAGATCTTGAAGAATTTGTGAATTCAAAAACTAGTATTCAAGATTCAAAATTGGATAAACGCGTCGTCGCCTTATCGGCCGGAACCGCTGCCGTGCATTTGGCCCTGCTCGCCTGCGGTGTAGGCCCTGGAGACGAGGTCATCGTGCAATCGTTTACCTTCTGCGCTTCTTCCCACCCCATCACTTACCTCGGCGCAAAACCAATCTTTGTCGATTCCGAGAAAGATTCTTGGAACATCGACACCGAGCTGATGGAAGAGGCCATCAAGGACCGTATCGCCAAGACAGGCAGGAAACCTAAAGCCATCGTGCCCGTGGCACTCTATGGCATGCCTTACGACATCGACCGCATCATGGAAATTGCTGCAAAATACGACATCCCCGTCGTCGAAGACGCTGCCGAAGGCTTCGGCAGCCGTTGGAAAGGTCAAGTGCTTGGCACCTTTGGCGAATACGGTGTGCTCTCCTTCAACGGCAACAAGATGATTACCACCTCAGGCGGTGGCGCACTCATTTGCCCCAACCAGGAGGCTTGGCAGAAAATCATGTGGCTGGCCACCCAAGCCCGTGAGGCCTATCCCTACTACCAACACGAAGCCATCGGCTACAACTACCGCATGTCGAATATCTGCGCCGGCATCGGTCGCGGACAGATGACCGTCGTGAACGACCATATCAACCACCATAAGTATGTCTTCGAGCTGTACAAGGAATTGCTCAAAGACGTGAAAGGCATCGAGGTGCACGGTAACCCCGACGAGCGCTACGACTCCAATTTCTGGCTCATCACCATCACCATCGACCCGAGCGTCCGCATCAAAGGACAAGAGAATGCTTACAAAACCATCGTGCAAGGTGCAGTGGGTGGTGCCGCAGGCGTGGTGCATGCCTCTGACAGCGCCCACACTGACTGCGAGCCTAACGACAATGTGGAAGCCCTGCGTGTTTGGCTTGACCAGAGGGCCATCGAAGCCCGTCCGCTGTGGAAGCCCATGCACAAGCAGCCCGTCTATAAGGATGCGCCTGCCTACGTCAACGGCGTTTCGGAAGCCCTCTTCAAGGTGGGCATGTGCCTGCCCAGCGGACCGTATGTCACAGATGACGATGTCAGGTATATCGTGGAATGCATCAAGGAGGCGATAGAATAGATTCTATTTGCCACTTTGCAACAAATCTTTCTAAGTGACAGTTCAAAATTCTACTTCACATACCGAATTGTTGTAATGCTTTTTCTTGTTTTATTGACTCATAGTCAACCAAGCAAGACGATAGCCCTAAACCAAAAGCGGATCTGGCAAAAACGCCAAATCCGCTTTTTTGTTGGCAGACCCTTCAAACACCTTATTTGGTTTTTTTCTTCCAATACACAAACAAGACCATACCAAGTAGCCCTAAGACCAACGTCGCGACCAGATACTTCCCTTTTCGTCCTTCCCCGTCACGTGTCGAAACAAATGATGCCGATTGTTCCGAATGGTTGGCCATGCTCACCGTGTCAGTGCAAGCGACAAGGGTCTGCATCTCGGTTTTCTTTTGGCTTTGCAGGTGCACGACGCCATGCTCCGCTGTCAGGCGCACCCCTTTGTTGCGCGGCCTGTTGTCGACATCTGGTGGCCACTCTATGGTGAGTCCGTCGAGTTGGAGGCTGAGCTGTTGCCAAAGCGTGTCGCGATAGTGGAGTTGTTGCTGCCGCCGCTGCAACATGGTGATGGTCTCGGTGCTTTGATGGTGACTGTGACAGGCGGTAAGCGTGAAGAGTAGAATCAGTAGCAATGCCACTAAAGGCATCAATCCCAAGCTCCCCGCATGTCCCCGCAGGGAAGACCTGCCTTTAGCGTCAATGCCATCAAAGCCCACTATATTCCTTCTCCGCATCGAAGCAGGGGCAGGCTTTGTTGGTGAAGCGCTTGTGACTATAGACTTTTGCATTGGGATAACGTTTTTTGAGCACGGTCATCAGCTGTAGGAGGGCTTCCTTCTGCTCAGTCGTGCGCGTGTCGGCAGGACGGCCATGGACATCGAGGCCACCAACGTAGCAGACGCCGATGCTATGGGCGTTGTGCCCTCGGCAATGTGCGCCCACGCAGTCGTCGGTTCGCCCACGATAGACCGTCCCGTCCAGGTCAACCACATAATGATAGCCTATGCCCTTCCATCCCCGCGCTTTGTGCCAGCGGTCGATGTCGTCAATCGTCACCTTCATGCCGAGAGGCGTGGCGGTGCAGTGGACGATGATGGCGTCGATGCGTCGCTCGTCAGGAGGCAGTATCGCCTTGAGGGCCATCAGGGCCAGGCCGGCCACCAGCATGCCCCCTACGAGGGCATACCGGATGGCCTCTTTCTTCGCCAGTCTCATCATTCGTCATCCTCCGAAGGGTTTTCCTCCAACTGACCGTTGAGGGTTCCTGAGCCCGTCGAAGCACCCGTCGAAAGACTCGCCTGCCCGCGACGCACCTTCTTATAGTACTTAAACGATTTGGTGCTGCCGTCGGCACGGTTGACCACCACCTCTTCGCCCGCGATGTCGTAGATGCCGTCGAACTCGAGGGTGACGGCCTCCACTTCGGCCTTCAGCTGAGAGCTGGGCAAGAAGCGCACATTGAGTTTGTGGAGCTGTTCCATACCCACCTTGTTAACGTCGGCTTCCGAGATGCCGCTCGAAGTGAGAGAGAAGATGCCCAGGTTGGGAAACTCCACCGAGTGGCCGTTGAGCAGGAAGTTCTCGATGCACTGTGCTATGGCAATCATCGAAGCGCTCAGATAGGCTTTCGGCACGATGGAGTTGGCCGAGCAGTAGTTGATGATGTCTTCAGCATTCATGGTGGTGTAGCGCACAGGGCGAAGCACGTAGGCCATGCCCGTGGTGCCACTACCGTTCAGGTTGTACACGTTTTGTTGTTGTGCTTTAACTAAGATTTTACTCATTTTTGTAAAGTTTTAATGGTTTAGTTTCCAGTACGCCTCCCATAGATTCCCTCTCACCCACATGCCTCTGCAGGAATGACATGGGAGGCTGCCCAGTTCATGCAGGCTTCGAAAGCCATGTCATCCCAGCGTTGGCTGGTGCGGTGGCATGGGATCTATGGCTTTTGAAGCCGTCCAGGAAGGTTTCATCTTTTTTGCCCCGCTGCCCATAGATTCCCTCCCTCTCACGCACTTTCCCCTGCTGGAATGACATGGGCAGCTGGTTACAACGTCTGCAGGAGATAATCCTTAAGTTGAACCAGAGGGGAAGGCAGGTCGGGGGCCTCCACAGCGGGGAGAAGCCTCACGGGCTCCACGACAGGCTTCACCTGCAGGCGGAAGTCACCATGGTTGGCGCGCAGGGCAGCGTAGTAAGCCAACAGCCGCTCGAAGGCCTCCATGGGACGGTAGAGTTGCCCTTCGAAGGTGCGCTCCTCATCGCCTTCAGGGCTGAGGTAACCCAGGAGGATGTCGCCCTGTGTGTGGGCCGCTACCGAGCCGCCTTTGGCGAGGAAACAGAGGCGGACAAAGGTATTACCGTGGTGCCTTCCCGTATGCCAGCACAGATACTTCAGGCCATAGTCGTATTCGTAGTACATGCGATAAATCCCTGGTACGATACAACAAGGGCCTTTCATGGTGACCTGCCTCGACAGCGGTGCACTCCAGCGCGGTTCCAGTGTCATGCAGAGGAGGTGGTTTTGTGGGTCGCATAGCCGACCCACGGTGCAGTCCTCATAAAACTGCACGCGGGTCAGCACAAGCGTGGGCGCTGGCGATACGCGTCTCATGGCTGCCACGGTTGGATAGCGGTGGCGTAGACGTCGTTGCCGTACATCGTCTTGCCTTTCTTCTCGAAGGGGAACACCCGCACGATGTACTCCACTTCGACGGCACTGCCTACCGCAGCAGCGTAAAGGGTCAGTTGACCACAGACGGTCACCGCCAGCTCTTCAGGATAGGGTTCATCGCCAACAGCCACAATGTGGAGGATGCATTTCACGTTGGATTGGCCGTTCTTCTTGTCAAACTGTTGCACCTCCGTTGCAGCTTTGATCAGGCCACAAATAACTTTTTTCATCTTTTTGAGTTATTTAAATTGTAAAGACCCAGGATAACTTTCCCCTTCGTTGCGTCAGCAAACCTGATGGTTTTCATCGGGCTTGGTAGGGCTCAGGGGCTTTTGTCGGTGCAAAGAAAAAGAAGATGATCGTGCGGAAATGCCTAAACCGGAGAATGATATTATCAAAATAAAAAAAGGCTGACAACCAGCCTTTTGCAATCATCTTGATAAAACAGAAAAAGTTTTATCACGGTTTTATCAACCTATATCCTCCTTTGAGCCAAATTGTATCCTATGGTTTGGCTTGGTTTTTCAGCCAAGAATCGATGATTTCGGTGGCTATTTGGCGTAGTGTGGGATTCAGTTCGTTGTATTTGCCTTCGTCATTATATTTGCCGGCTTTGATGTATTGGTCTTGGCGTTGCGACGAAATCAAGTTATCGACGAAACGCATGGTCACATTGTCGTCAAAGAGATTCTTGCGCATCATCAAGCCAAAGAGGTTGTAAGCCAACTTGAGGTTATATTCCATCTTCAAAGACTTTTTCTTAAGGGCATCAGCCAAGTCAGGATGCTGGCAAAGGTCGTTGATGAGCGTAGGAAAGTTGGGACGAAGCTCCTGCCTTACGGCATGCGACTTCAGTTTATCGCCCAAGCCGACGAACCAGTTTCTCATGTTGTCGTCAGCAGGCGTGTCGTGGTCGCTCTTGTTCACCTTGTCGAGTTCGTCTTGAATCGCTTGGTAAATCGTAAAAAGCTGGAAAAAGTCGAGGACGACCTCCTTGTTCCCGATGATCTTATGGTGTTTGAAGAGTGTAGGGGCGATGCTTTCGGGAATCAATGCTCCGTCATGGCAGATTTCGTCAAAGACATTGCCGAACAAATGTTTTTTCTTACATTGAAAAACCTTGTTCTCCTCCAGCTTTTGGAGGTATTTTGACCGGTAATGTTCCAATGTCTTGCGGCGCATGTCGGTCTTTTTGGGAAGGATGGCCATGATGTTGGCATGGAGATAATGTTTGGCTTTTTTCAACCGGGTGGTTTCAAACTCATTGCTGAGGGTCAGGTAGTACACCAGCACCTTTTCCTCCGCAGGGTCATCGACGAGTTCCATGATCTCGTCAAGACAGTCGATAAGTTCTTGAAGCTTTTCGGTAGTCTCGTCGGTCACCAAAGGATTGGCTTTCAAGTTTTCGAGGCTGTTTTTAAAAGTTTTTTTCAGGTTCTCGTAATTGATTTGAAAGACGACATCTGGGCAAAACAAATCCGTATTGCTTTTGATGAACCGTATGACTTCTTTCAGTAATTCGGTGGCTGAGGTAATCTCGAATGGGATGCTTTCGTAATAGGTTTTTAACCCATCGGGGGAGGAAAACATATTTGCACCCTCTTCGAGATTGAAAATCAACAATTTGAGTTGATCCTCCAAATTAAAAGCATTCGTTGTTTTCATAATAGTAAATTTTTTAGGTTTCACACGGCAAAAGTAGTCTTTTTCTCAAATAAAGCCAAGGTTTTTTGTCTGTTTTTTTTCAGTAAAAACAAGGGTACCTTATTTTTCTGTGAAACCCATATCTCAGATATGCGAAACCCATATCTGCCGCATGGCAGATATAGGGTGCCACGGGAGGGAAGTGTGGGGTGTGCCAGATCCGCTTTTAGTGTTTCCATACGCCTTATGATTTTTTCCGAAAAAATCTTCCAAATTTTGTTTTTAAATGTTTTTTATTCTACCTCTGCAACCAACTATAGGTTTTTTGGAGTTGTTATCCTATTAGGACAATTCCGATAACCCGTTTGTAATCAATACTTTGTCAACACGGAATGTGACTGACGGGGCGAAGCCGTGAAGAGGGGTAAGGAAACAAATCTTACGTGAATCTTATATAAATCTTTTAAAGCAGCTGTTGGCTAATTACGAGGACGTGCCGGAAGA
>JAEEGI010001698.1_pt1 | contig 54535 bp, 47 predicted proteins | sample 8958751 | NCBI WGS metagenome assembly JAEEGI01 (sample SAMN16246545, study PRJNA631951) | gut metagenome | biome: gut microbiome; feature: rumen; material: KS-attached | host: Bos | place: Iran: Karaj | collected 2018-10
CCGACACCAGTGAGGCCAAAATCCCCACAATGACGATTGATAATCCACTGATAGCCTTGAATTTGGATGAACGCTCCATCATATCCTTGATGTCGTTCAGCGTATTGAGAGCTTCCTTGTTTTCCATGGTTTTTAAAGTACTTTGCGCTGCAAAGTTACAACTTTTGTTTTACATGGCAAGCGTTTTTAGAAAAAAATTAATTTTGCAGCATGATTATCCTCGACAATGTAGTCGTCACTGACGAATTCCTGAATGCACAATTCTGTTGCTGCCTGCCGCGCTGCAAAGGCTGGTGTTGTGTGGCTGGCGATGCCGGCGCACCTCTCGAAGCCTCTGAAATTGAGCAGATTGAAGACAACCTCGAAGCCATCAAACCGTATATGCGCCCCGAAGGCATCAAGGTCGTAGAAGACAACGATGTCTACGATTACGACGAAACGGGTGAGCTCGTTACGCCCTTGGTGAACGGCGAGGAATGCGCCTTCGTCTATTTCCACGAGAACGGCACCGCCCTCTGCGCCATCGAAAAAGCCTATCTTGAGGGCAAATGCGACTTCTGGAAACCCATCTCATGCCACCTCTACCCTATCCGCCTAGTCGAAAAAGACGGCTTCACGCACATCCTTTACCACGAATGGAGCGTCTGTGTGCCCGCCAAGCTCAAAGGCGAGCACGAGGGCATTCCGCTCTGGAAATTCCTCAAAGGCCCGATGGTGCGCAAGTTCGGAGAGGAATGGTACGCTCGCTTGGAAAAAATGATTCAGAAGGAATAAACTAATTTGAGCATTCTGCCGTTATATTGTCATAATTTAGCATCCCAAACCGCAAGGATTGAAACAACTATTACTCATATTATCCCTGATGTTATGCTGCCTCGTCGCCGTTGCACAAAACGTTGACGAGCCTCAACACAAACGGATGGATTTCTATGGCTACGTGGTCACCGCCGACAGCCTACGCCCCATACGCAACACCCATATCATCAGCAAGATGGCGCATTGCGGCACCATCACCAACCAACAGGGTAAGTTCCATATACAAGCCCGTAGGGTCGACACGCTTTGGGTGAGTTGCGTCGGATATACTCGACGCCTTATCGCCATCGACTCAACGCTCACCAGCGCCGACACCCTCGTCATCCGCTTGCTTCCTGAGACCATCACGCTCCGCGAAGTGACCGTGCTCCCCTTTACCAACTACGAATCCTTTAAGGAGATGCTCGTCACCATGCCCAGCATCGAGACCCCAGACGAGATCAAACGTTTGAACGAAGACCTCAACGACCTATGGCTAAGCCGTGCGCCATCGGGCAACGGCATGGTCACCATCACAGCCAGTCCGATACAATACCTCTATGACAAATACAACAAATCGGCACGACGCCAAGCCACACTGCGACGCAACCGCCGCATGTATAACGAAGTGCTGCGTGAGCAAGGCCGCACCGACGAGCTCCTCCCCGACTCACTCGATTTCTCTGTCGATTACAAGACGTATGAACTCGACGAAGCCGCCGAAACGGGCAAACCCAAGGCGATGGTACCCCGAAAGAAATACATCCGCATAGGGCAATAAGACAAAACCATGACCTTCCGCGATTGGCTCGATAGCATCATCAACCTGTTTTATCCTCGCGTCTGCGCCGCCTGTGGCGAAGCCTTACTCAAAGATGAAAAGACGGTTTGCCTGAAATGCCGCTATCTGCTGCCTAAGACGGGGTACGAACTGAACCCTGACAACCCCTTGGCGCAAACCTTTTATGGACGGGTTAGATTTCACGCTGTCACTGCAGCTTTCTTTTTTGCAAAGTCTGGCAAAGTACAGCACCTCATCCACGAACTGAAATACAAAGGCAACAAGGATGCGGGCATTTTCCTTGGGCAACAATTAGGGGAAACCATAAAAGACGCGCCTTTGTTTCAAGGCATCGACTATCTCATCCCTGTACCCTTGCATCCCAAACGCGAGAAGCAGCGTGGCTACAATCAAAGCTTGATGATCGCCCAAGGCATCCACGAGGTCACCGGGATTGCCATCGGCGACAAATACCTCATCCGTGCCGTCAACACGGCCACACAGACCAAGAAATCGGCCGAGGAACGCTATCAAAACGTGAAGGACATCTTCGAAGTGCGTTTCGCCGACGAACTAAAAGGAAAGCACGTCCTCCTGATCGACGACGTGCTTACCACAGGTGCCACACTTGAATCGTGTGCGCATCAATTGGAAAATATCCCAGGTATTACCATTAGTGCGGCTACCGCCGCCTGTGCCGGGAATTAGGCTTTGTAGACCTTCGGTGTATCCTCGCCGTTGAGGACACGCAGGCCGTTCAATGCCAAGGCCTTCATCTCGTCCTCACCAGGATAGACATACACGGGAGCGATTTTCTCCACATGGCTCTTCACCAAAGCGCAGAAACCCTTGTCGTAGGCCATACCGCCTGTGAGGAAGATGGCATCCACATCCATGCTGAAAGCCGAGGCTGCAAGGCCACCGACTTCCTTAGCCACTTGATAGGCCATGGCTTTGTAGACCTTCTCCCATTCCTTGTTGCCAGCCTTCACGGCGTTCTCCACTTCGAGGGCGTCGTTGGTGCCGAGGTAAGCGACAAAGCCGCCTTTGCCTTTCAGCATCTGACCGATTTCCTTCTTGGTGTATTTGCCACTGAAGCAAGCGTCGACAAGGAAGCCTGCAGGCAAGCTACCTGCACGTTCGGGGGTGAAGGGACCGTCGCCGTTCAAGGCGTTGTTGGTGTCGACCACGCGGCCTTTCTTGTGGGCACTGACAGAGATGCCGCCACCGAGGTGGATGGCGATGATATTCATGTCCTCATACTTACGACCGAGGTCTTTGGCCAGCTGTCGGGCAATGATCTTCTGGTTCAAGGCATGGAAGATGGAGATGCGCGGGAACAACGGGTGACCCGAGTAGCGAGCCACTTCATCCATCTCGTCGACCACGACGGGGTCGGCGATGTAGGCCTTCACACCGATTTCCTTGGCGATGTCGTTGGCAATCAAACCACCGAGGTTGGAAGCGTGTTCACCATTGTAGCCTTCCATGAGGTCCTTGATCATAAGGTCGTTCACTTCGTAAACACCAGAGACGAGCGGACGGAGCAAACCACCACGACCCACAACGCAGGTCATTTCGCTCAAATTGATGCCAGCCTCCTTCAGCTCACGCTTGATGGCATCGGTGCGGAACGGCTTCTGGTCGGAGATGTGCTCAAATTTCGCAACTTCCTCAGCGCTGTGCTTGAGGTTCTTCTTGAAGACTTGTTCCTCACCTTCGAACACGGCAATCTTAGTCGAGGTGGAACCTGGGTTTATCGTTAAGATTTTGTATGCCATAATATTATGTTTTTTGGTTTGTTTATGCCATCATAGCGGCCAGAGCGATGGAATACAACTTCGTCTTCGAAGTGTCGCCGCGCGAACTCAGCACACATGGCACCTTGGCGCCCATGAGCATGGCACCCACTTCGCTCTTGTCGAACTTGGTGCAGCACTTATAGAACACGTTAGAGGCTTCGAGGTTGGGGAACACGAGGCAGTCGGCATCGCCAGCCACAGGGCTCTTCATGCCCTTGATGGCAGCCGTCTCGGCGTCGGTGGCGAGGTCGAGGCTGATGGGGCCTTCCACGATGCAACCCTTGATCTGACCACGCTCGTTCATCTTTGAGATGATGGCGGCATCGACGCAAGCAGGGATGCCAGCGCTCATCTGCTCGGTGGCGGTCACCATGGCGACCTTCGGGCAGCTGACACCCAACTTGGTGGCTACGGAGGTCACATATTTGAGCAGCTGTTGTTTCTGTTTGATGTCGGGCAGCGGGATGATGGCGCAGTCGGAAGCTACCATCAGCTTGTGGTAGTTGGGGTTCTCTATGACGGCGACATGAGCCAAAGTCACGTTGGGCGGGCAGAGACCGCGTTCCTTGTTGAGGATGGCGCGCATGTACTTATCGGTGGGCAGCAAGCCCTTCATCAGGATGTCGGCTTCGCCGGCATTGATGAGGTCGCAAGCCATGGCAGCGGCTTTCACGTCAACAGGCTCGTGGATGATTTTGAAATTGTTGGGGTCGATGTTCTCGGCTTTGCACACTTCTTTGATGACGTTTTCATCACCAAGCAGGGTGGCTTCGATGAGACCTTCCTTAACGGCAGCGTTCACTGCACAGATGGTGTGATCGTCGTTGGCATAGGCAGCCACAAGGCGTTTCTTGGGTTTGCTGCGCAAAACCTCAAACATTTGCTCTAATTTTCTGATTTCCATAATATTGTATTTAAAAATTTCAAAATTTTTTATTTCAAGATTGGAAGATTTTGCAAAAGTACGAAATAAAACTATTCAAAACAAAGGAAACGACACAATAAAAGATTTCGCCTTCTGGAAAGGATTTTACCTCCCAAAAAGCGAAATTTCATTAATCGTATGAAGCGATGATTATTCTTCCACTAAATGCCAAACACAATTGTCACGTTTGTCCTCATAGCTGACCAAGCCCTTGCCTTTCACTATCTTTGCATTGAGCAGTTGATAAGAATCGTCATCCTTCAAGCAAATTGTATCGCTTAAGTCCGCAACACTACCACTATACTTTTCTGACTCAATGTAGCATTGTGAGGGATACATATCTGACGCCATCAAAAACCATAGTTTCCCAATCTCGACGTTTTCAGCACCATCGCCATAAAACTCCAACCCTATCCCCTTCTGGTGGTAATTAAAACTGGTTTCGGGCAAACTGACAAGATACATCTCTCCACTTGGACCTATATCACCGGTAGGATAACATGAATTTTCGGTATAAGTATAATGCGCATCTTCGTAATCCAGCAAATGGGTGCTACGAACCTCAAACTGAAGGGAATCGCTATTGTCGTTGAGAAACAGTAACCTTTGCCCTTCTTGGTATGGAAGATACTCGTTAACAACCTTGGGCAAATGCCAACCATCATATTCATGTTCAACGCAACCGTCGCTTTTTTTCTTGCAACCCGCCAAAGCGAGTACGGTCACAAGGATTATTGTCACTTTCTTCATAAGACTACTTTTTAGTGAGTTGTTATCAATAGTAGATGATGTTTAAATCCAGTCGTTTTTGCTGCACCGACTCGACGGCGCGTTTCTTCACCTTGGTGTTGTAAACCTTCAGCTGTTTCAGCGAAGGAATGTTTTCGACGGGCGAGATGCTGCGCACGTTGGTATTGTTGACAAAGAGGTTCTCCAAACGCATCAGTCCCGACAAGGGTTTCAGCGACTTCACTGGAGTGCCGCTGGCGTTAAGCGTGATGAGGTTGTTCATCTTCGAGAGCGGGGCCAAATCGTCGACTTGGGTGTTCTCGATGTTGAGCAACTCCAACAGTGTGCTTTCCTCGATGGGTTTCAAGCTGCTGACGGGGTTGTTCTGTGCGTTGAGCTCAATCAGGTGTTCCTTGTGGGCCAATGGCGTCAGGTCGTGAACGCCCTGGTTGTTGATGGTGAGTCTTTCAAGCCACATGAGGTCGGTGAGCGGATCCAAAGAAACAATGGGGAATTCCGTGCCGATCTCCAACTCCCTCAAGTCGATGACACGCTGCAGTCCAAGGGCGTCGGGCATATCCGTTTGCAGCGAGGCGGCATTGCGGAAGATGGCTTGCCAAATGGGGTCGAGCCCAGCCCACCACGTACGCAAAGCCTCTGTCTGATAGACCACATTCACCTGACGCTGACGCTCCTTGAGGGCGACCACTTGGGAGCGACCGATGATGGTGCTGTCGGCCAAAACCACCTCGATACTGTTGTCGTTAGCCAAAGGCGAGAGGTTGTTGACAGGTGTACTGCTGATATTCAGCTGCTTCAGGTTGGTCATTTCCTGCAAAGGCTTGAGGTCGTTGATGTAGGTATGTGAGATATTCAGCGACTCGAGGTTGGCCAGCCCTTGGATGGCAAATAGGTTGGGAATCTCGGTATAAGCGATGTTGAGCGACTTCAGGTTGGTCAAACGGCTCACGGGCATCAGGCTCTGAAGGAAGGTGTTGCCTGAGAGGTCGAGTTCCTGTAGGTTGATGATCTGGTGCAGTTGCTCGGTGGTCGGTTCCTGTCCGACTTTGATCTGCTTCGAGAAGACCGCTTTCCAATAAATCGGAAGGTCGTTCCACCAGTTTTTCAACGCCTCGGTATCGAAGATGACCAGCGTGAAGGGGTTGTCCTTGGTGAAGGCACTGGCTTCGGCATCATGGATGCCTGAGTGGTCACAGTAGATCTTGCTCAAGCGACGGTGGCTCTTCAAGGGACTGAGGTCGTAGATGGAAGTGTTGCTGCAGTAGAGTTCGCGCAGGTTGTCCATCTCGCTCAACGCATTCAAATTACTGACAGCAGAACCCGAGATATTGAGGCTCTGGAGGTCTTTCAGGTTGGAGATGGGACCGAGGTCACGGACCGAAGTGTTGCTGATGTCGATGTTTTTCAATTTGGTCAGATCCTGCAAAATGCCAATGCTTGAGACCCGCGTACCACCCAAGTTAATCAGGGTCAGGTCGGGGCAGCTCTTCAAGTTGGATATCTTGCTGACTTGGGTATTGGCCACGTTGAGTTTCTCGAGGCGACGCAAGGTGGTGAGTGCCGAAAGGTCTTCAACACCCGTATTGGCCACTTCAAGCTCCTTCAGCATAAGGTTGTATTTCAAAGCCGAGAGGTCGTTGATTAACGTGGAGTTGGCACGCAGCACCTCGAGTTTGTTGAGGTTACGCACGGGCGAAAGGTCTTCGATAGAGGTCTCGGAGACATCCAACCAGGTGAGGTCGGAGAGCTCGCTGAGGGGTTCAAGGGTGATGATTTCACGGATGCCCGAGATGTCGAGACGCTGCTTCTGGCTGACTTGCTTCAACTTGGCATCAAGAGCGCTGTAATCGGTGAGGCCTTCGGTGTTGAATTCCGACAAAGGCGTGCCATCGTCAAACAAGACGTCGCTACCCAAGCGGTTCTTCCAGTTTTGCGAGAGGCTGTTCCACCAATTGCGGAGGGCTTCTTTTTCGTTGATCTTACTGGTATAGATGCTCGCTATCTTGATGCTGTTCTTCTGTCGGTCGAGGTTGATTTCAACGTAACGGTTCTTAGCGTTATCGACGGCTTCGTCGTTGATGGTCTTGGCCGTCAGATGGCGGGTCAGCGTAGCCTTAAAAAAAATGCTGCCGTCGTCACGGGTGCTGTTGGCTATGCTTTGCAAATCGAATTTAAAGACAACCCATTTGAAGAAGAAGTCGATATCCTTCAGGTAGGCCTGCACATCCTTGTTGATGGGAGAAGTGCGGTTCACATCAAGGTCGTCCTCGATCTGTACCTTGTCGTCAATGAAGATCTTGCTCCAGCTCTCGGTGAATACGATTTCTTTCTCCGCGGCGCTGGCAGTGCTGTCACCAAGGAAATTCATTGTCTCCTCCAGATAGGTGAGCATGGCCTTAATTTCGTTCTCATATTTGGCGACTTCGTCTTTCGACAGTTTCTGTGCCTGACTACCCATAGCCAGGCCAAACAAGAATATAGCGAGTACAGCTATTTTTTTCATGGTTGATAGAATTTAATCAAATTAACTTTTTCCTTTTCCGGCATGTAGATGACATTCGACATGAGCCAACCGGAATTGAGGCCCGAGCGGTTGAACCACGACACCTCGAAATACCAGTCCTTGATCTGCAGGACGTGGAACTTCACCGAGTCGACATGCTGGAACACAAGCCGACCTTTCTTGATCTCGTAGAAAAACAGGGTCAGATAATCGGGTTGGAATTCTTTTGAGGCATAGTATTCAATGACATTAGGGTCTTGGAAGGCCTTGTAGATGTTCATGAAGTCGAGTTCGTGGCTCATGGGATGCAGGAAGTGCTTCTCTTTTTCGGCCATCTCACCACTAGGAAAGAGTTTGTTGAACTCGGAGAAATAAACGTTGGTGAGCACCCATTTCGACCCCAAGCCTTCCTTCTCAACGGCCAAGAAAAGCATCACGTTGACGTCTTTCCCGTTGTATTTGAAGGTGGTGGAGACCTCCGAATACCAGCGGCCGCCGAGGAAAGTCATGTACGACGAGTCGCTCTTGGTGACGTCCTCGATGAAATAGCGCTGCAATTCGGTCTGTGTGCCATATTTCTCTTGGTCGAAAAGGATGGGCAGTGACTTGCGACGCATCTCGTTGTTGCGGTATTTTGGATCTTTGGGATTGAGTTTGTAGCCGAACTGGTCTTCCTCGTAGTTGAACCTACGCATGAACTGACCCATCTGTTTGGTCATGGCATAGAGCTCGGTCTCATCCATCTTAAAATCGCCAATCGTCTGACCTGCAACAGGCCAGACGAAGGCGATAGTAAGTGCCAATAGGACAATATTTCTTACAATTCTCATCTATTCGTCGTTTCCTTGACGCGCATGTCGCCGAGCAACACATCCCAGAAACCGATGGTGCGGCCACCGATTTGGGTTTCCTTGCGCTTCACATAGACGGTGATGTCTTTCTTGGTGGTGTCTTTGTAAGCCAGGTTGCCTTCCTTGTCATAGCCTCTGAAGGTCTGGAAGATGGTGATGACGCCCACATAGGTGCCGTCGGGCTGACGCTGAAGGTCGCTGACATATTCGATGTTGTACCACTCGATCTCGACGCGGTCGTAGTTGAGGCGCATCAGGTGCTCCATGTACTTGCGGACACGGTAGTAGGTGATCTTGTTGGAACCCAGCGAAGAGACGCCAATCTCGGCATCGTTCATAAAGAGTTCCTCAGCGCGGTCGATGACGCGGTTGGCCTCACTGAAAGGCGTTTCCTTCGATCCGACGATTTTGATGTATTTGCTCAGGTCTCTCACCTTCTCCAAGGCAAGGCTGTCGATGGCCTGCTTACGTTCGAAACTCAGTTCGTCCTGTGCCATGGCGCTACCCACAACGCACAAGGCAATCACTAATGTGGCAATGATCTTTTTCATCTCTTTATCAGTTCTATTTCGTTAATCTTTCCGCTGTTGTTGTATTTGATTTCGTGCACCTTCTCCGTGGCCTTCTTTTGGTCCTTCACGTAGTTGAGGTACTGCTCGATGGTGGTCGGACGGTCGTAGTCGTTGAAGCCCGCGTTCTGCTTGATGATGATGAGCACCGGCACATTGGGCGACTCAAACATATCCAACGTCTCGTTGATGATGCGGTTGGCCTGAGAGACGCTGCTGGCATGGGCTATGTTGTTGAAATTACGTCCGAGTACAACATCGGCGGCATTGGCTTTTTCGCGTTCTTCGGCGGCGCGACGCTCCTCTTCGTCTTTCTGGGCGCGCTCACGGGCGAGTTTCTTCTCCACCTGGAAGAGCAGGTCGTCGACTTCGGCGTTCTGCAAGTTCCAGTCCTTGATGGTCTGCACACGGGCTTCCTTCTCTTCGAGGCTCCAAAGGGTCTCGTCGTCGAGGATGGCGTTCAGGTCCTTCACGGCTTGTTCAACTCTTGATTTGTACTCGGCCTCAGCGGCTTCACGGGCAAGTCTCTTCTTGCTCTTGCAACTGGTGGTACCTCCCAGCGTGATGAAAGCGGCCAGAAGAACCATCATGACGGTTGTGATTTTACTTTTCATTTTTTATCGAATTTTTCTCTATAACTCCAGATAATGCTAATAAATTGCAAAAGTAGTGCTTTTTTTCGTTGCACAGGGCGTTTTACGGCAAATTTAGTGCCAAATCATCCCAGCGGTATCTTGTTGAGAACCTTATAAAAAGGTCCCGTGGGCTGCAGAAAACTTTGGAAATAGATCAGTTCCTTCACATCGGCATGGAGATAAGGCTTCTGCTCGATGCTGTTATAAATCTGCATAAAGAACTGTTTGTCAACAAGTTGTTTGATACGACACACGGTGAGATGCGGCACAAAGTTCTGTCGGTCACGAAGATAGCCCAAGTCGTCAAAGGCATCCAAAAGGTCGGCCTCAAGGTCGAACAAAGCCTTGGGTTGGTCATTCATGCCAAGCCAAAGCACACGCGGCACATGGTTGCTGCCGAAGAGTCCCGTGCGGTCGAAGTCCATCGTAAAAGGCTTGTGGTTTTTGGCCACTTTCCTGCAGGCCTCGACAATAGCTGGAATGTCGTCTTCGGGGGTCTCGCCCAAGAACTTCAACGTCAGGTGAATCTGATTGGTCTTCACATAGTTGATATAATGCTCATGCTGAAGGTTTTTCTTCAGTCTTTCCACCAATGCAGGAAACTCTGTGCCACAGGGAATGGAAATGGCAAGGAAGGTTCGTTTGGTTTTCATCGATTTGTATTTTGCTTCAAAATCAGGTTTTTCGCCACTTTTTATCTCACCATTCCTATAGGATAGACCAGATAATTCTTATCGCAATAGGGCGAGCGTTCATAGAACCAGTTCATGACCTCGTATTGCGAGGGCTGCTGGCCTTTCGGGAAGGAGGCCTTCCAAGCGTTGAATTGCTCTTCAAGGAAGGGATCGGCAGCGAGCATGGCTTTGGCCATAGGCTCCATCTTATAGATTTCGAAATACTCCACGCGTTGCAACACATGGCTGAAGAAGCCCCACTCAAACAACGAGCCTTGCATCTCGGGTTCCAACAGGTTCATCAGCAGACGGACACCATTTTGCGAGGTCTTCACCACAGCTGAGCCTTTGGGGAAGGTGACTTCCTTGGTGATCTCCTCGGCGTCGGCATGGGCCACACGGCAACGTCCTTCGGAGGGACGGGGCATAAACGACACGTTGCTGAAACGGTAGGTGTTGACGGTCAAGGTCTTTTCGCTCTTCAACAGATTCATTTCAAAACCATGCGCCTTGACGATGTCAATGACCTCGCTGTATTGTGCCGGGATAATGTATTCCTTGGGCACCGACAGGGTCTTCTCGGGTCGCGTGGAAAGCACCCGACGGACTTTGCGTGTTTCAGGGCGCGTCGTATCATAGGCATAGTACCAACTGCCGGTGAGGTCGCTCTGCACCGTATCGAAATGATAACCCAAGAAGTTTTCCCAAATCGTGTCGTTCAACTCGGGTTGCATGTTGATGGGTATCTCCTTGAGGGTCAAGTCGTTTTTCTTGGCTTGGGTCAATGCTTTATTGAAACCATCCTTATCGTCACGAATGATTCTTAGCGTCTCCACAATCATGTTGTAAGTCGACAGCACGCGGTCTCTGTAGGGTTTCAGCATGTGCGTTTCCAGCAAGATGCCAGGACAGTTGCGTGCCGTGGTATAAGCCTCTGAGAACATAGCCGAAAAGCTCTCGTCATAAAGCGATGCCGTCGGGTCGCCCCAGGGTTGGAACTCGATATAGCGCGTGACCGGCATGCCATAACGCATCATGGCAGGACCGATCTTGGGCTCCCATACCTCGCTCAGCCAAGCGGTTATCGAAGGGTCGTAGTTGCCGAAATTCTCAACAGAATAGGTGGTTACATATTGGTAATCAGCGCCATCGGTGGCATGGGTGTCGAAAAACAGGTCGGGCTGCCACTTGTTGAACAAAGCAGTAAAGGCCCTCAGCTCGGGCGAGTCGAGTTTGGTGAAGTCGCGGTTGAGGTTCAGGCCTTGGCTATTCACGCGCCAGCCCATCTGCTTCGGACCGTTCTGGTTGATGCGGTTGTAAGGCGAGAAGTTGGCCAGTCCGTCGGGACTCAACACCGGGAGGAAGATGAAAGAGAAATCGTCCAAAAGGTCACGATGTTCTCTGCCGTTCAACATATTGCGGACAAGGAGGAACATGGCATCCTTGCCATTGGGCTCACCGGGATGTATGCACGATTCCACCAAAACGATGTTCTTTCCACTCCGACGGATTTTCTTCGGGTTGGTGTAACCTTTTTCATCTACAATCAGCAGGGGTATGTCACGTCCTTGGGCGGTCTGCCCAATGGTTTGGTAATGCACTTCGTCAAATTGCTTGGCCAGCTGTTTGGCGAAACTGATCGTGCCTTCGTAACTGTCTGTCTCTAAAAAGCCTGACTTCTCGAAAGTGGTGGTCAGGTCGGCTTCTTTCTTCTGGCAAGCGGCCAGCAACAACAAAGCCATCAGGAAGGGAAAACATCTTTTCATGGGTATGGGTTTTTGACCTACAAAAGTAGCATTTTTATGCCGATTTTTTTCTCTTGTTTTCATTTTTTCTAGAAGGTAAACCAAAAAATCGTATTTTAGCCACTTCAAAAACCGACCTTATCATGAACACTTACTCCATAGGAATCGACATTGGCGGCACCAACACCGACATTGGGCTGGTGCGCGACGACGGCCATGTGATGGCCAAAAAGAACATCCCAACCAACAAGTATTTCGACGCCGACATCTACGTGTCCGACTTCTGCGAACAGATCAAACTACTGATGCAGGAAAACAACATCGAAGCCATCGACGGCATCGGCATTGCCGCACCCGTGGGCAACTACTACACGGGTTGCATCGAGAACGCCTCCAACCTGAATTTCAAGGGCGTGATCGACTTGGTGCGTATGACCAAATCGTACATCGACGTGCCGGTAGTGGTTTCCAACGACGCCAACGCTGCGGCCTATGGCGAGCTCGTTTACGGCGGTGCCAAAGACATGAAGCATTTCATCATGTTCACCCTCGGCACGGGCGTAGGCAGTGGTGTGGTGGTCGACGGCAAACTGGTGTTGGGCAAGACTGGCGGTGCAGGCGAGTTGGGCCACGCCATCCTGATCCCCGAAGGACGCCAATGCGGATGCGGCAACAAGGGTTGTTTGGAGACCTACTGCTCAGCCTCTGGCATCTGCCGCACGGCTTTGGAGATGATGGAAAACATGCCTGAATATGACGGTGCACTCCGCAAGGTCGCTCCCGAGGAGCTCACCAGCAAGATGGTGGGCGACGCCGCCAAATACGGCGATCCCTTAGCCATCAAGGTGTTTGAGAAGACGGGCTATCTGTTGGGCATCGCCATGGCCAACGCCGTCACTTTCAGTGGCCCTGAGGCCATCTTCCTGTTTGGTGGCCCGGTGAAGGCAGGCGACGTATTGCTCGAACCCGCTCGCAAGTCGTTCGAAGAGCATCTCTGCTTTATCTTCAAGGACACTGTGGATATTCGTGTCTCTGAACTGCCCGACAACGACGCGGCTATCCTTGGCGCTGCGGCCTTGACGAAAGCATAATGGCAGCTCGATTAAAACGAAGAAAGCCGCAAGTTTGCGGCTTTCTTTTTATTTGTTGAAGTTTTTCTCCAAGAAATCCTTAGCCTCGGTCATGCCGCCGTCGCGGGCTTTTTGCATGAGCAGCTTGGCATAGGTTTGGTCTTGCTTCACGCCGTTACCAGAGTAATACAACAGGCCGAGACGGTATTGTGCATTGGCGATGTTATGGTCGGCGGCTTGGGTGTAATACTCCACGGCCTTGGCCATGTCTTTCTCGGTGCCCACACCGAAATAGTAACAGTCGCCCATCTGTGAGATGGCATAAACATTGCCAGCATCAGCGGCGTCTTTCCACCACTTCAAAGCCTCCTTTTCGTCTTTCTCCACGCCCATGCCGTAGAAATAGCAGTTGCCAAGGTTGAGCATGGCCTGGTCGTCCTTGACCTGAGCGCCTTTTTGATACCACTCTAAAGCCTGTTTGGGGTCGGCGGCCACGACGGTGCCCATACGATAGTAGTTGCCAATGAAGTTGTAGGCGGGACCGTACTCCTGGGCCGCGGCTTTTCTATACCAAGCCAAAGCCTCCTTTGCATCTTGCTCCACACCCCAACCTTTTTCGTAACACACACCATAGACATATTGGAACTTGGCGTTGCCCTGCTCAGCCCTGTAGCGGATGCTGTCGATCTGCGAAGCCACCTGGTCACCAACCGACATCTTTTCGCCTTGAAGCTGGCTGAAATCGAGCGGCATGCCTTCTTCCAGTTTCAGGACGGGACCGTTGGAATCACCCAAAACGTTAGGATTAGCCCCACCCTTTTCTTGTACTTGGATTTGTTGCATAGGAGCAACAGGGACGCCCATCGGCACGTCCTTGTTCGCTTGCTCGGGCTGGGTTTGTGCTTGTTCCTTGTTGTCATTCTGGCCACATGAAGCCATCATCAGTGCGGCGGCAAATATCAAAAGGGTTTTCTTCATTGTCATCATATTTAGGACTGCAAAAATACAGTTTTTATTTGATTTGGAAGCGGACGCCCAAATAAGCACGGATACCAGAAAGCGGTCCCCAGACCATCGAAGCGTCGAAGTCTTCGCTGTTCGGATTGTCGGCCGAGATGATGGGATGGTCTTGTTTGTAGTTGGTCAGGTTCTCTCCACCGACATAGAGTTCCCAGCATTTGCCCAACTTCTTTGTGACCTGTGCGTTCATGATGACATAGAATGGCGAGCGACCGATGTTCTGACCGTTGGCCACGGCAGTGGCGTTGCCGCTCAAGTCGGGCACGCGGCTGTCGCCGTTGAACTGCGTCGTGAAGTCGAACTGCCAGGTGCCAGGGGCATACGACATCGAGACCAAGCCCTTGTAGCGGTTGACGAAAGGCTTCTCGCGCAGCGTATCGTTGATGGTCATCTTCACGTCGTTGTAGCGGAAGGCCAAGGTCAGGTCGAAGTCCTTGAAGATCTCGCAGTTGGCCTCGATTTGGGCGCTGTTGGAATACGACTTGCCGTTGAGGTTGTAGATGCGAATCTGGTGGGCGTCGGCATCGCGGTCGAGGACGATTTGGTTGACGAAGTCGGTACGGTAGAAGTCGGCTTGGAGGACAATCTCACGCCAGCCGATGTCGATGCCTTTGGTAAGGTTGATACCGTAATTCCAGGCCTCTTCCATCTTGGGCGTGTCAATGAAACGAATCATCCTCGATGAAGCCAACATGGTGGAGTTTTCAGCCAAGATGTTGGGGGAACGATAACCCTTTCCTGCTGAAAGGCGGACGGCAAATTCATCGTGAGTTTTGAACCTCACATGCAGACGGGGCGTGTAAAGCATCTTTTGGTAATAGGTGTTATAGTCGGCACGGAAGCCAGCGATGATGTTCCAATGGTGGTCGTCAGTGAAATTGTATTCCACAAAGGCTCCCGGGACTTGTTCGACACGTTGGAAAGTGCTGTCGTTTAAATGTTCATCATATTTGTCGTAGGTATAACTGGCACCTATGGAATAAGCGTGATGGTCATTCACGAGGTAGGAGTCAAACAACAGATTGCCATAGTAAGAGAGTTGGTTGGCATTGTAGTCGGTCAGACCATAGTAGGAGTCCATCTTATGGTAAGTCACCTGATGCTGCGTGCCGAGACTGGTGTCTTTGCGATTGAAGTGGTAGCCACCTTTGGCAAAAGCCTCATAACGCTCCGTATTGATGCCAATGCCATACAGATTGTAGCCTTCGTCAAGGCGATGCTCCGGATCGAAGTCCATTTGTCCGCCGAGTCGGGTTTCCTTCAAAGCCTTGATGCCTAACTTACAACCGAAACGTCCCGTATGGGGGTGACTATAACGTAGGAAGACATTGTATTGTGTGGTCATCGGATCGTCAAGAAACGAGTCAGCGTTTTCGTCCATTTTCATGTGGCTGTGGCTCACATGGCCGAATAACATAATGCCATCGTTCTTTCCCACTTTTACGCGACCGTTGAAGTTCAAGTCCGTCATCAACATCGAGTTGCCATAGAGGTTGACAAACACTTTCTCGCTCTTGTCGGGCATTGGCTCTTTGTAGTCCACATTGATTTGTCCCGTAATGGATTCGTAACCGTTTCTTACAGAAGATGTTCCTTTGGAGATCTGTATGCCATTCATCCAATTACCAGGCACATAATTCAAGCCGAATGTCGAGGCCAAACCACGGAAATTGGGGATGATTTCGGTCATCATCTGGGTGTAAATGCCGCTCAATCCAAGCAATTGAATCTGTTTGGCGCCCGTGACGGCGTCACTATAGGCCACATCGACCGAGGCGTTGTTCTCGAAACTGCCTGCAAGAGTACAACAGGCGGCACGCTTCAGGTTTTCGGAAGTGATTTCCTGCACAGCGATGGCTTTGATTGGGTTGATGAAAGAGGCTTTTTGTCGAGCTGCAATCTCCACCTCGTTCAGCATATGAACGGCCTTGAATACATGGTCATAGTGCACTGGCTCCATCATGTGGTGGATGGTGTCGTTCTCATAACTGACACAGCTGAACACAAGGCAGCCGATGCGCTCATGTAGCGGGATCTTGTAGTGTCCGTTAGCGTCGGTCACCGTGCCTTCGTTGACGATCTTCCAATACACATTCACGCCTGGCAGTGGCGTGCGTTGACCGTTTTCGGCCTCTTCATATACCGTGCCTTCGATAAAGCCTTGGGCGAAAGCGCCTGTGACGAAGGCAAATAATAATAGGGTTATTAGGGTGAGTTGTTTGGTTTTCATTGGATTATAAAATTATGTTTTATGATTTGGTGTGTTGTTGAGATTCCCTGCGGGAATGGAGTAGTGTTTGATTTGTTAACCGCGGCGGAAAAACTTGTTACCTATTGGTTACATTATCAACCGCCGCAGTATACATAATGCATAACTCCATTCCCCAAGGGGAATCTCATCGGGTCTTATCAGAAAACCAAAGGATTAAGCTTCAGCGAAGAAATAAACACAATCCGCTCTCGACCAGAAAGAAACTTGAGTGTCTTCCTCTGAAATAATGGATTGAAAACCACTTGAACCTGATGACACAAATCGGTTAAGGCGAGATGCGGCAGGACAATGGATTGCAGGTTGACAATCAAGTGTTTGTCGGGCGAAAAAACGAAGTTGTCGGTGAATTGAACCTTGCTGTCGAAATCGTCACAGCAACATTTGGCGTTGAAATGCACAACATCGAGCGGCAAAGAGGCTTCCATTTCATGCTCATGATCGTGTCCCAAACAATGCACACAATTCGCGGCAGCATCGCCGAAACTGCCCATCATGTAATGGTCTTCGGTGCAATAGTGGAACTTCACATCCCATCCTACAGAGATGAACAGTACCACAAGGGCCATTAAAAGGGAGCCGATTTGCAACAATCGTTTTTTCATGCCGCAAAATTACAAAAAGCAGTTGAATTTCATTCTATTTTTGTATTTTTGTACCTTCAATATCTACAACGATGGAAAATCCGAAATTTGTTATCGCCATCAACCGAGAGTTCGGTTCAGGTGGCAAGGAAATCGCCTACAAGCTCGGCGAGTTGCTTGGCATCAATGTTTACGACAAGGCTATTCTTGATACCTTGACCTCCAAATTCAACCTGACCATTGAGGAGATGCAGCGTATCAAAGCCACAAAGACCAGCTGGTGGAGCGATTTCTGCAGGTTCTACCAACAATTTGGTGCGGTTGGTCGGGGGGGATACACCCCTCAGGAAGACAAAGAAGTGACCTCGCAACAGATTTATCTTGCCGAAACTCATATTCTTCGTGACTTGGCGGAGCAGGAGTCATGTATCATTATCGGCCGTTCAGGATTCCACATCTTCAAAGACCACCCAAATGCCATAAAGATTTTCTTCATTGCCGACAAGAAGACCCGCGTGAAACGCGTGATGGAAAACTATGATTTAGACGAAGAAACCGCCAGCAAACGCATCGATAAAATCGACGATGCTCGTGAAAACTATACAAAAACCGTCACCCACGTGTCGCGTTATGATGCCCGCAATTACGACTTTGTGTTCAACGTCTCCCAGTTCTCCACCGATCTCGTGGCGCAGTTCCTGGCCGAAAACATCAGGAAAAAGTATCCATACCTTGCGAAATAACCCGAGACTAGTGAAATATACACAAAACCATGGCCGACGGATATTTGGAAAAACGCTATGAAGAGGTCTTTGGCAAGGGTGCCAAGAAGACTGTGGTAAAGCACACCTCGATTGAAACCCTCATGGAGAAAAACCGCAGTTATCGCGGTTATGACCAAAGCTTTGAGGTGAAGCGCGACATGCTGGAACGCATCGTGGCAGTGAACACAAAGATTGCCTCGGCGAAAAACCAACAAGTGCTTCGCTTCAAGTTGGTGACCAAAGAAAAGGGGGCCGAAATCATCGTGCAAAACATGAAACTCGGCGGATTGCTGCCCGAACTGCACCTTCCCTTCCCCGGCACGGAACCCGAAGCTTTCATCATCATTTGCAGCACCATTCCTGAAAACAAGTTTGTGGACATCGACCTGGGTATTGCAGCACAAAGCATGTTGCTGAAAGCCACTGAAATGGGATTGAACGGCATCATGATTGGCGCTTTCAACAAGGCGAAGATTACCGAGGCTTTCAAACTGCCTTTTGAGCCACTACTTATCTTGGCCATCGGCAAAGGCAACGAGAAAATCAAGTTGCAGCCCGTGGATAAAGGCGAGAAATTGGCCTATTATCGCGACGACGACGGCGTGCAGTTTGTGCCTAAAATCCGCTGGGAACAATTGATTATTGAATAATATATCTCACGCAGAATACGCAGAACTATGTGAATCGCTATGCGACGCCAAACATGCGTCTGATAGGTTCAACGAGTTCTGCGAATTCTGCGTGAAAACAAATTCATTATTGCAGTTTAAACGTAATCGGCATCATGTAACTCACACGAACGGGCTTGCCTTCTTGTTTGCCAGGCTTCCATTTCGGCATGGCTTTGATGACACGGACAGCCTCGTCGTCACAACCTCCTCCAATGCCTTTCATAACCTTGACTTCATTAACGCTGCCGTCTTTCTCAATCACAAAACTCACATATACACGGCCTGAGATTTCCTTGTCCATGGCCTCTTGTGGATACACAACGTTTTTGGCTACAAAGTCCATCAAAGCTTCGACGCCGCCGGGAAACTCGGGCATTTGTTCACAAATCTGATAGACACCGTTTTTGTCGGGCTTCATATTTGGTTTGTTTGCGTCAGTTTGTTGGGCAGGCTTCGCAGGTTGGTCATCCGATAACTTAAAGTTGATAGGCATCATGTAACTCACGCGGACTGGCTTACCCTTTTGCATGCCAGGCTTCCATTTCGGCATGCCTTTGATGACACGGACAGCCTCCTCGTCGCAGCCACCACCAATACCACGCATCACTTTCACTTCATTGACGCTACCGTCTTTCTCGATGACGAAGCTGACAAACACGCGGCCTCCTATATTCTTATCCTTTGCTGCTTGGGGATATTTGATATTTTCTGCCACATACTTCATCATGGCTTCCTCACCCCCTGTATATTGAGGCATTTGTTCAACAATTTGATAGACAGTGTCTTCTTTATAGGTTGCTAAGTCAAACAGTTGTTCAAATAGATGTACGGAGAGGGTGAATGGCTCGATGGTGTAGGTAGACGTATCGCCTCTTCTTTCCGTTTCAGTGATGAAGAAATTGTTTCGCTGGGTTCCGTCAGCATCGTAAGAGGTGACCGTCAGTTTTTTGCATGGCTCTCCCGTCTCAGGTTGGAAACCATCCGAAGTCTCGAACTTGACGTATGAACCGTCATCGGAATAAATGAGTGTGTCTTTCAATTGCATGGGAGTGCCGTCATCATCAAAGATTTCGAACTGACCCGTTTCAACAGTAATGGGTTTGTCGACGGCTTGGTTGCTGAGCTTTGTCGAAGCATCTTGTGCCGTCACTTTCGTGTTGGCAATCATTAGGATAGCTAACACCGGCAATGTGGCCAAGAGCCTCCACCAGAGGCCCTTGGCCTTTTCATTCTTTGTAATCATCTTGATTCTTTTTTTGGTAAGGATTAAACTGAAGTTATTGCTCATTCCGCTGAAGTCGACAGCCGTGCACTGCTGCAGGATCAGCATCATGTAGTTCTTTTTGTCAACGCCGGTGGCCACCACGTCGCGGTCGGCTTGGTATTCGTGAAGGCTCTGCAACTCCTTCTTGTACAGATAGATGAAGGGATTGAACCATTGCAGGATCATCATCACCTCGGCGAAAAGGATGTCCCACGAATGATGGTGCTCAATGTGGCTGATCTCATGTCTCAAGATGTCGGGATCCACATTTTCGTTAGGGAAAAAGGCATAACGGAAGAAGGAGAACGAACCTTGTTCGCGACCTGTGAACACTGCCGTACAACCGTCCATTTTGCGTTTCGGCGAATGGATGATAAGCACCACGAGTCTTCCCAACTTGATGAGGAACAACAGCGTCATCACACTGACACCTAATAGATAAATGCCGCCAATAACTTGCCACACACTGAAACGCGAAGGCGTGGCATTGGTGGTCACCGTCACTTCAGGCAAGACGGGCTGGCCATCGGGCGTGACGATGACCTCATTGAGCATGATGCCGTTAAAAAGCTGTTGTTTCAAGGTTGCCATCTGTGGCACTTCAATTCCCGAGAGCAAGCCGAGCAACGGCATGGCTAAGGCCAGCAGCATGCTCGTCAGCAGAAAGAAGCGGTTGAAATGCAGGCGGTTGCTGTTGCGGAACAAAAAGCGATACACCAACCAAAGCACCGCAACGGTGGCTGCGATAGGCAGCAGATGACCGATGATTAATTCTTGTGCTTTCATAGCTTATTTCCTTTCTTCGGTTATGGCTTCGTCGATCACTTTTTTCAGGGCTTCCAGCTCTTCGAGGCTGAAGTTCTCCTTTTTGGCGAAGGCCGAAACGAGGTCTAGATAAGAATTGTTGAAATAGCGTTCCACCACGCTGCCGAGATAGCGCTGCGAGTATTCCTCCTTGCTGATGGCCGCTGAGTAGCGGTTGGCACGACAAAAGGTCTCGTGCTTCACGAAGCCTTTGTTTTCCAAGATCTTGATGACGGTCAGCACGGTGTTGTAGGCCGGCTTGGGTTCGGGGAAGGCCGCCATGATTTCGTTGGCGAAGCCCTGGCCGATACTCCAGATGACTTGCATCACTTGTTCCTCTCCTTTGGTTAATTCTTTCATTTTCAATATCTTTTATTAATTAGTATACAAGGTTTATTTGTTTTTTCTTTTTCTCTAATCTCATTATTTCTTGATCAGTAAGTATGAAATCATTGTCACGTAAGATAAGGGTTCCCATCTCTGGTTTTTCCACAAGTTCCCACGGGAAGCGCTCCAATAGGTTGTGCTCGGCGTCGAATTCGTAAAGTGCCTTCATTTTCGACAAATCGGGCAAGTCCAACAAATGGTTGAAACCTACGCCAAATCTTTCGATGGAATCCATCTCTGTGATCCACCCCGGAATGAAATGCAACTCGTTGTGGTGGATATAGAAATACTTCAAGCGTTTCAGGTTGCGCAATGTGTCGGGAATCTCCTCAATTTTGTTGAACGAAAGGAAGAGTTGCTGCAGGTTGTCCATGTCGCCAATGAAATCAGGGATTTCAGTAATCTTATTCTTATAGAAATCCAAATGTTTCAGGTCGTTGAAACCCGCCAAGACCTCTGGAATAGCTTCAAACTTGTTCTCATAGAAAATCAAGTATCTGGCTTGTTTCATCTCGGCAAACGATTTGGGCAAGGTACTGAGTTGATTCTTTGACAGGTTCAGGCTTTCGCAACGCAGCACACCAACATTGTCGGGGAGCTTCTTGATGCCATTACCCGCCATCAAGACATCTTCGACTTTCGACAGGCGGCGAATATCCCGTCTTTTCAAGTTCAGTTTGTTGAAATTCAAGTTGATTTCTTCGAGACTATCAAGCGAACTGAGCCATCTTGGAATGTGTTGGATTCGGTTGCCTTCCAGGTTGAGTCTTTGCAGATGCTTGCAATGCTTGATGCTCGATGGAATACGATCAAGACCGCAGTTGGTCAGCGAGAGCACCTCGATCTTATTGTCTTTGGGAATGTCAAGATCATATACTTCGGCCCTGACGACTTCAAACACAGTCACCGAATCAGGAACATAAGTCACATACTTGACTCGTTGGGTCGCGCATGAAGTGAATAATCCCAGCACCATTAATATTACTATGTGTCGTTTGATAGCCATTTTGGTAGGTCTTGACGCTGCAAATATAGATAACTTTTTGAATATACAACTAAAAAATTAGTTTAATTATTGTATTTTTCGGTAAATATTTTCTATATTATTGATTTTCAACAGATTTTTACATAGATTTTTCTTTTTTCTTGCGAAGCAATCCGATAAAACCACATTTTTTTCAAAAAATGCATTCCGTTTCGTGAATTATTCCTATTTTTGCAGCCGCTTTTAATCCCCTTAGAAGAGGGAAAAGAGAGGCCACTTTAGCTCAGTTGGTAGAGCAACGCATTCGTAATGCGTAGGTCGTTGGTTCGAGTCCGACATGTGGCTCCAGCAAAAGAGTTTCGTTCAGAAACTCTTTTTTTATTGCCCAAAAGCGACTATTATTCCTTCTCTTTCGCGGAAATTCCCTATCTTTGCAGGTTATTCTATTTTGGATATGTCTGCACCAAACAAATTGATAGAGAAAATTGAGGGCTTCACGCGGAAGTACTACCTCAACCGCCTGATACAAGGCGTGTTGGTGGGTGCCGTGCTGTGGATTGTCTTCTATCTGCTCATCAATGGGTTGGAATATTTCTCATGGTTTCCACCCAAAGGCCGCTTTGTGCTCTTCCTGTTTTTGCTGGCAGGTAGCGCTTTTGTTTTGGTGTACCATTTCCTCATCCCACTCGTCAACCTCATCCGTTTCCGAAAGAAGATGTCGGTGGAACAAGCCTCGGTGATGATCGGCAAGTTCTTCCCTGAAATCAAGGATAAGCTACTGAATACCATACAGTTGAGCAACCAAGCGGCCTCCGATGCCGACAATGCCCTCTTGGCAGCTACCATCGAGCAGCGTAGTGCCCGCCTCTCCCCTATCCGGTTCTCCGATGCTGTCGATCTGCGTGGCAACTTGAAATATCTTGGCATCTTTTTCGGTTCGCTCCTTTTATTAATTGCCTTGATGGTGTTTTTGCCGTCATTCGCCGTGCAGCCCACCCAACGCATCGTCAACTACGAACAACATTTTGAGAAGCCCCTACCCTATCAGGTGGAAATCGAACAGGATAACATCGAGACCACACAAGGCAAGGAAGTGAAGTTCAACATACACGTCACGGGTGACCGCATCCCCGATGCTTTTTATGTGAAAAGTGAATTGGGGCAACAACTGATGACCAAAGGCTCGGCCAACGATTTCAGCTACACGTTCAAGAACCTGTTCAACGATTTGTCCTTTAATGTCATTGGTGGCGAGTACACCAGCCGTCCCCTGCATATCACCGTACACCCTAACCCTACCCTACTCTCCTACCATTGCGAGTTACGTTATCCTTCCTACATCCATCGCACCAACGAGACCTTGGATGCCAAGACACGACTTATCGTACCGCAAGGCACCAGCCTCACCTTCAGCTTTACCACACGCGACACCGAGCAGATGTCCGTCACCCGCGACTCTCTCACTACTGACCTGACAGCCAACAACGATGTTTTTGCCTATCAGTTTGTCGCAGCACAAAACACCAAGTTTGAGGTGCAGGTGCAGAACACATGGAACCAAAACATAGAGCCCCTACCCTTCTCTGTTGACGTCATCCCCGATGCATATCCCGACATTCGTGTGGAGTCGTTCGACGAACAACTCTCTGACGATGTTTATTTCTCAGGCCTCGTCACCGACGACTATGGCTTCAGCAAGCTCACCTTCAACTGCATCGTCAAGGAACCCATAGAAAAGAACATTGTCAAGACGGTGCCTTTGGATACCAAGCAGACCCGCAGTTCATTCTTCTATCAGTTCAACATGGACGATCTTGGCATCATGCCAGGACAAAACATGGAAGTCTATTTTGTGGTGTGGGACAACGACGGATTCCACGGACCCAAGTCGAAGCGGTCGGAGACCTTCACCTATTACAAGCCTTCGGAAGCGGCTTTGGACAGCATCGCCGACCAGCAGTCGGAAGACATCATGGAACGCCTGCAAGAGAAGTCGCAAGAGGCTGACAAACTGCAAGACGAAATCGAAAAAATGCTGCAAGACCTCATCCAGAAGAAAGACTTGGATTGGTCGGACAAGGAAAAGATGAAAGACCTGCTCGAAAAACAGCAAAAGATCCAAGACGAATGGAACAAATTGCAAGAGGAGCAGGAAAAACTTGAGGACTTCATGAAAGAGCACGACTTGGGCAATGAAGACCTCATCAAGAAACAGGAGCAGATCAACAAACTCTTCGACGAGGTAATCCCCGAAGAGCTGAAGAAAATGATGGAGCAAATCGACAAGTTGCTTGAAGAGATGCCGCGCGAGCAGATGCAGCAGATGATGAAGGACATCAAGAAAAACAACCAGTCGATGCAGGAGCTCCTCGACCGCAACCTCTCGCTTTTGGAGCAACTGAAGATGGAAAAAGACCTCAACGACTTGGCCAATAAACTGGACAAACTTGGCGAGGAATTGCAGAAGCAAGAGGCTGAAAACCAGAATAAAGCAGGGGAGGAGAACGAACAAAAATCGGCCGAGGAAGCCAAGGAGCAATTCGACAAGATGATGGACGAACTCGACCAACTCCTGGAAAAGAACCAAGAGCTGCAGCAGCCCTTCGACATGCAAAAGGACGAGGAGATGCAGGAGAGCATCGACCAAGACCTGCAAGACGCCATGCAGAACGAGCAAAACAGCCAGCAGCAACAGTCGCAGCAGAAGAAACAGAATGCCGGCCAAAAGATGCAGCAGATGGCCAACAACATGATGATGCAAATGCAGATGCAAGGCATGCAACAGATGGCCGAAGACGCCCACCTGATGCGCGTTTTGCTCGAAAACGTGGTACACGCTTCACATGAGCAGGAAGACCTAATGACTGAGATTGGTAGTATGCGCACTGACGACCCCTCGTTGGTCGAAAAGATCATCCATCAGAAGGAAGTGGCTGACAACTTCAATATGGTCCGTGACTCCTTGCGTAGCATGGCTATGCGTCAGCCTATGGTACAGAATTTTGTCTTCGATGAGCTGCATACCATCGAAACACAGACGGAAAACGCCATGAAATACCTCAACGATTTGAAGCTATCGCAGGCTATTCGTCATCAGCAGACCGCCATGATGTCGATGAACAACCTGGCATTAATGCTGGCTGAGTCGTTGGAAAACATGGAGAATAGCATGGAATCCATGGGCATGCCGATGGCCTGTCCCATGCCCAAACAAGGCCAAGGCCAACAGAGCATGCAAAGGATGCAGCAGCTGCAACAACAACTCAGCGAACAACTGAAGCAAATGCAGCAACAGATGGAACAAGGGCAACAGATGCCCAATTCAATGAGTGAGGAGTTTGCCCGTATGGCCGCCGAACAGGAGATGCTGCGCCAAGGCATGCAGCAGATGCTCAACGAAATGAAGGAAAACGGACAAATTGGCGACGACGGTCTCAACGAAATCATCAAGGACATGGAAAAGTTGGAAGAGGAGTTGGTGAACAAGAAGATCAACCGGCAGATGATTGAACGCAGCCAGCGCATCGAATCACGTATGCTGGAGTCGCAAAAGGCACAGGAAAAACGCGAACAAGAGGAGAAACGCAAGTCGAACGAGTACAAAGGCTCGCAGTTCGAACGTAAGATCGACGAGTATCTCTATGAGCAGTCACTCAAGAAAAACCAAGAGTTCCTGCGCAGCAACCCCATCGAATACGCACCTTATTACAAAGATAAGATCAACGAATATTACCTGAAGAAAAACACGCATTGAGATGATCAGATTCAGCACATTGGACGTGGATATGCCGCCCGTCGAACCGCAACGCGACAAGGCTTGGATAAGCCAAGTGGTGGAAAGCTACGGCAAGACGGTAGGGGAGTTGTACTATTATTTCTGCAGCGACGAGAAACTGCTAGAGATCAACAGGGAGCGCCTTGGCCACGACTTCTATACCGACATCGTCACCTTCCCACTGACCGATTGTGAAAGCGTGTTATCGAGCGAGTTCTGCATCAGCATCGACCGCATCAAGGAGAACGCCGTGACCTTTGGTCGCAGCTATGAGAGCGAATTACATCGTGTCATCATTCACGGTGTGTTGCATCTTATAGGTTTCGATGACCTAACGGATGAAGAGGAGAAAGAAATGCGTGAAAAAGAGGAAGAAGCACTGAAATTGTTATTTAGTTAATTGATTATCAAATACTTATATGGATTGTTTCCCGTGAAACACTGACAAAGAGCATGTATTTTGAACCATATGATATCATCGTTGTAGGCGCCGGTCACGCCGGATGCGAAGCGGCAGCGGCGGCGGCCAATATGGGCAGTAAGGTCCTGCTCGTTACCATGGACCTGCGGCTGTTTGCCTCCATGTCGTGCAACCCCGCCATGGGCGGTATCGCCAAAGGACAAATCGTCCGCGAAATCGACGCCATGGGCGGCTATTCTGGCATTGTCAGCGACCGCACCATGATCCAATTCAGGATGCTCAACAAATCGAAAGGACCCGCCATGTGGAGTCCACGGTGCCAAAGCGACAAGATGATGTTCTCTGCCGAGTGGCGCAGCCTATTGGAAAAGACACCCAACCTTGACTTCTGGCAGGACACCGTAACGGGTCTATTGATCGAAGGCGACCAGGTGAAAGGCGTGAAAACCATGATGGGAGGGGAGATCCAGAGTAAAGCCGTCATCCTGACCAATGGCACTTTCCTGAACGGTTTAATACATATCGGCGAACAGCATTTTCCGGGTGGCAGAATGGGTGAGGTGGCCAGCCATGGCATCACTGAGCAGCTCAAAGAGTATGGCTTTGAAGCCAAGCGGTTGAAGACCGGCACTCCAGTTCGTATCGACGGCCGTACCATCGATTTCAGCAAACTCATCGAGCAAAAGGGCGATGATGATGTGGTTGGATTCTCCTATACTGAGCCATTCAAAATCAACAAGCAGAGAAGCTGTTGGATAGCCCATACCTCATTAAAAGTGCATGAAACGCTTCGCAAAGGGTTCAAATACTCTCCTATGTTCAATGGCAGAATCCAAGGGGTTGGTCCTAGGTATTGTCCCAGCATCGAGGATAAGATAGAGCGATTCTCAGGCAAAGACAGCCACCAACTGTTCGTAGAGCCCGAAGGCTGGACCACCGAGGAATACTACCTCAACGGTTTCAGTTCTTCCTTGCCGGATTATATCCAATATGAAGCTTTACGGCAAATAGAAGGCTTCGAAAATGCCAAGATCTTCAGACCCGGGTATGCCATCGAATACGATTATTTCCCACCCGAGCAGCTACACCATTCCTTGGAAACAAGACTCGTGCATGGATTATACTTTGCCGGGCAAATCAATGGAACTACGGGTTACGAGGAAGCCGCTTGCCAAGGCATGATGGCGGGTATCAATGCGACACTGTCACTAAGAGACGAACAGCCACTGGTTCTTTCAAGAACACAAGCCTATATTGGTGTACTCATCGACGATCTCATCACAAAAGGCGTTGATGAACCCTATAGGATGTTCACGAGTAGGGCAGAGTATAGAATCCTACTCAGACAAGACAACGCCGATGCACGTCTCACAGAACTATCATATAAGTTAGGGTTGGCCAAGGAAGAACGGTACCAAAAATACCTGGAAAAACTGCGGAAAGTAGAAGAGATAAAACAATTCTTGAACGATACTTACGTTTATCCTAAAGAGATCAATGGACTACTAGATCAAAAAGAAAGCTCAAGAATAGAACAAAAGATGAGGCTGTCTTATTTACTGCTGAGGCCACAGCTAGAGTTAACAGATATAATTGAAACTATTACTGCTTTGGAACAATACAAGACACAAGACAGATTTATAAAAGAGTGTCTTGAAGAGGCAGAAATACAAATCAAATACGACAGTTACATACAAAAAGAATATGAATTAGCCGACAAACTAAACCGACTAGAGAACATAAAACTCCCCATCGATTTTGACTACCATACGATACAATCCTTATCATACGAATGCCGCGAGAAACTGAATCGCTACAAACCGGAAACACTAGGTCAAGCGTCAAGAATTAGCGGTATTTCGCCAGCTGATATAAACGTATTAGCCATATTTTTAGGCAGATAGCACAATTGTTCCACATGAAACACAAAAAGAAATGAACTACAAATGCCCATGGTGCGGATCAGAAAAAGCACAAATACACTTATGGTTAAAGGATGAATTCCTGACCCAAGAGGACTTCCAAATCTACGAATGTAAATCATGCGGTTTATTGTATACAGAACCAAGACCTAACAAAGAAGAAATTGGCAAATACTATAAATCAAAAGCATATTATAGCCATCAAGAGAATAAGAAGGGCTTAATTCCAAGGCTTTATGAGGCGGTAAAAAGCATCAATCTGAAAACTAAATACAATCTGACAACTAAAGGAATGCAGAAAGGAAAGGTGTTAGATATTGGCTGCGGGGTAGGGGATTTTCTATGTCAAATGGATAAACAAGGTTGGGAAACAATCGGAATAGAACCCTCTAAAGAAGCAAAAGAGATTGCAGAAAAGAGACTGAACCATAAAGTATTAAAACCAGAGGACCTGCAAAATCTCGAAACGCAATCCCTAGATTTAATCACCATGTGGCATGTCTTGGAACATGTAGATGACCTAAAAGAAGAGATCCATCAAATCGAGCGCATACTAAGGCCTAAAGGTAGACTCGTTCTGGCACTCCCGAATTTTAAGTCATACGATGCACAATTCTATAACATTCACTGGGCTGCCTACGATGTACCACGACATCTGAACCATTTTTGCAAGGAATCAATAGTTAAAATATTCAAAAACAGCGAATTAGAATTAATTAACACAGATAAACTGGGATGGGATGCCTACTACATCTCCTATATGAGCGAAACATTCAAACACCATAGATTACCATTGTTAAGAGGCGCGTTCAGAGGGATGATTTCAAACTGCAAAGCAAGGAAGTCAAATGAATGGTCAAGTAGGGTGTATATTTTTGAGAGAAAATAAATAATTGAAATAAAGGCCGTTTTTAGGTCATTAGAACGATTTTTGATCAAAATAAGAAAGAACTAAGAGAAACGCTTAAAAAGAGGCTTAAAACGAATGATTTGTAAAACACAGTGTGACAAAAGATTATAAGGTATATTGCTAAATCGGTGGAAAAATGAATACGAAAAGGAAAACATGGGGCTGGATTATCTTGGGGTTTGCACTCCTCGTGCTTCTTGTTACAGGTGCAGGGGCGTATTTTCTTTCCCAACCCAGAATTACAGCCCGCCTGGTGCAACACTCCGTCAAAAAGGCACAAAACGAGATCGAGTCCGTAATAGCCACCGCCACCGATTTCACGGAATATGAAAAACACAATGTCGGCATCTATGCTTTCATTAATGACTCACTCGTTTTCTGGAACAACAATGCAGTAGGTCCCAAACTCATCAAACGAAAGGTGAAAGCCGATTGCGATACCATTTGTAATTTGCTTACGGGCGATTATTATGTAAAATCGTTTGAAAAAGGTCCATTCCAATGCTACGCATTCAAAATCCTCAATACAACATATAAACTTGAAAACAAATATTTTAGAAACAGATTTGTGGCTAATAATTTGGTCGTAAACAACAAAATCGTCATTGGCGAAAAAGAGGGTTATGAAATAGTGTCTAAAGAAGGCAAACTGTTAGCAAAAGCGAAGATAGAACAACGAAAAGGAATAGATCCGTTATATAAGAAAGGATTGATCATCTTCGAATGCATTTTAGCGCTCATCGGTTTGGCTTTGTTACTAACGAAAAGATCGGAGAAAAGCATCAAGAAACATGGGGTTGAGAAAGGACTTGCACTGATCATCATCCTCGCCATAGGATTGACCTACCTCTATAACGCCATCCAAACAAAACGTGAGAACCAAGAGATGGTAAAAATGGCGCAATCGCTACTGGAGAAAAGAGACATACAATTTGAAACGTCGTACAGCCAGTTTGAAAAACAGTTGAAGGCCGATACCAACCTACGCGACATGGTGTTTGACCAAAGCAACGTCCTAAATGATGTCATCTTAGGCTACTGCAAGGAGCTACTCTTCGACGACAACATGAAAGAGTATATCACCACAGTGACGGTATGCGAACCAAACGAAGAGATCACGATTCAACCCGAAGGCTACGTGACAGAATGCGAGACCTACTTCAACGAAAAGATAAGCAATGAAAAGCAAACCCGGGTAGCAAGTGAACTCTATGTGATGGATTATTACACCTTGGATCCAAGTTATCTGGCCAAGATAAAAATCAATTCAAGAGACACCTTACAACAAAGAACGCTCTATTTCGAATTCTACAAGCCCATAGCACCCGAAGGATTCGGCTTCCCGCAACTCCTCAAAGAAGACAACTCGCAAAAACCCTACGACTATTCGGTGGCAAATTACCGCGACAATATCCTGACCTACAAATATGGTCGCTATATCTATCCCAACTTCCTCAATAGCATGAAGGTAAGGGATAAAGAAATCAGCACAGAAGGCGGTTACAAACACTACGCCATTCATAAGGACAGCAACAGCGCCTTGCTCATCAGCAAACCCAAAAAGGAGAAATCAGCCATCATAGCGCCGTTTGCATTATTCTTCTTGGGATTGCTACTACCTTTCCTTTTCATCTTATGGCTGATTAGACCCAATAAACACAACAAATGGAAAGATAGAAGCTTCAGCCAACGCCTGCGAACCTTAGTACTCCTTACCTTAGGCATATCATTTCTAGCGATTGGTCCGGTGACCGTGCTCTATATGCGAAGCGTCTACAACCAAAAGACTGCAGCGGCGCAATATGAGACCACCAGAACGGTAGGTCAGGAAATAACGAACGATTTGGATTTGGCAACCCTTGTTGACAAAGGCACAAGAAATACATGGAATGAAATTCTGCAGCATTATGCAGCTACATTTTTCACCGATCTCAATTTATACGACTTGACCGGAAAACTAATTGCCACAACAAGACAGGAAGTCTACGAACTCACGCTGCAAGCACCTATCATTAATGCGGAGGCTTTCCAAAACATGGCGCGTAATAAGAACCTGTACTACACCCATAAGGAATACCTCGGCAAAGGACAATACGAATCGGCCTACATTCCATTAACCGACGACCAAGGCAACACGTTGGCCTATCTCAACACGCCTTATTTCACCAGTGCTATCGACCTCCACAACGAAATCAAGAATTTCATTCTGACTTATATCAACATCATCCTCATTCTCTTAGGCGTCGCCCTGTTTTTCATATTAAGGATAACAAGACGTTTAACCCAACCATTAGCACTAATACAAAACAAGATGGGCGACATCAAAATCGACCAACGAAACGAGCCTATCGAATGGAAAGGCGACGACGAGATAGGCGCCTTGGTCAAGCAATACAACCAACTTATCGTAGAGCTTGAAAAAAGCGCGGCTGAATTGAAACGCACCACGGCCGAATCGGCATGGCGTGGCGTGGCACGGCAGGTAGCCCATGAAATCAAGAACTCGCTGACGCCAATGAGGCTTAGCGTGCAACTGTTACAACACAACATTGAAAACGGCAAGGCGACACCCGAACAGATACAACGCACCACCAATACGCTCATCGAGCAGATTGACGCCTTGTCTGACATCGCCTCTTCGTTCTCAACCTATGCCAAGCTGCCCGAAAACCATCCAGCTCCATTGGATCTAGCGGAACTGGTGGGTAATGTCGTCAACCTATACGACAATGCCGAAAACATCAAGTTCAACTACAAATACGACAAGTCAATAGACCATACCTTCAATGGCGATAAGACCAACCTCAATAGCGCCGTCAGCAACCTTGTGAAAAACTCCGTTCAGGCTATTGGTTCAAAACCTGACGGACAGATTGACGTCTCGCTGAAATCAACAGCAAATGCTTTCATCATCAGTGTAAAAGACAATGGAAAAGGCATCAAGGACGAGGACAAAGGACAAATCTTCTTGCCTAACTTCACCACCAAGACTGGAGGCTCGGGCGTGGGTCTCTCGCTGACCTACAACATCGTGCAAGCCGCTGGAGGCAGCATTTCCTTTGAAAGCCAAGAAGGGGAGGGGGCGGAGTTTATCATCGAATTGCCTAAAAAACAAGATCAACCCAATATATAGCGTAAAACAACGTTTTTGTAAGAACAGGAGAAAACGACATGGCAGAAAACAGATTAGGCTCACTTGCGAAACAAACCGCCATTTACGGCCTTAGCAGCATCATAGGCAGGTTCTTGAACTACCTGTTGGTACCCATCCACACCCATAGGATGGCCGCTGAATCGGGAGGCTATGGCATCGTGACAAACCTATATGCCTATACCGCTTTGCTTCTCGTCATCCTTACCTTTGGTATGGAAACCACCTTTTTCCGCTTTTCCAACAAAGAAGGCGTCAATCCCAACAAAGCCTTCTCCACTGCAGGACTCTCTGTTGGCTTCGTTTCTCTGGTTTTCCTATTATTGGTGTCCATTTTCCTCCAACCGATTGCAGCAGCTTTAGATTATGCCACTCATCCTGAGTTTGTGGAAATCATGGCTATCATCGTGGCTTTCGATGCTTTCCAAGCCATTCTTTTCGCAAGGCTTCGCTACGAAAACCGCCCCATCAAGTTCATGACGCTGAAACTCTCCTTCATAGTCTTGAGTCTGTTGCTGAACATCTTTATTTTCTACGTAGCACCTTATCTCCAAAACCATTTCCCCGCAATGATGGGATGGTATCATACCAGCTATCAAGTCGGGTATATCTTCATCGCCAACTTGATTTGCACCACCTTAGTGTTTTTGGGCTTTATCCCCGAAATCAAGAAATTGCGCACTGGCATCGACCGTGACCTGTTGAAGGAAATGCTGAAGTACACTTGGCCCATCCTACTTTTGGGTTTGGCCGGCATTCTCAACCAAGTGGCTGATAAGATTGTTTTCAAGAAAATTGTCCCCGGCCTCGAGGGAGAAGAGCAGCTTGGCATCTATGGTGCATGCGTTAAGATAGCGATGATTATGGCAATGATCACACAAGCCTTCCGCTATGCCTACGAGCCCTTTGTCTTCGGTGGTCAGCGCGACAAAAACGACAAAGTGCTGCAAGCTAAAGTGATGAAGTATTTCATCATCTTCACCTTGCTGGCGTTCCTCGCTGTGGTAATGTATATGCCTATTTTGAAATATCTTGTCGGTGAAGACTACCACGCAGGCCTGCGTGTAGTACCCATCGTGATGATGGCCGAAATCTTCATGGGCATCTATTTCAACCTCTCGTTCTGGTACAAACTCATCGACGAGACCTGGTGGGGTGCCATCTTCTCAGCTATCGGTTGTGCGGTGCTGCTCGCTATCAACTTCATCTTTGTACCCAAATACAGTTATATGGCCTGTGCCTGGGGCGGCTTTGCGGGCTACGCCACCTGTATGGTGCTGTCTTATTTTGTCGGACAGAAGAAAGCCCCCATACCCTATGACTTGAAGTCGGCATTCCTCTATTTTGCCGTGGCTATCGCCTTGTTTTTCGTCCAAAAAAACATCCATATCGAGAGTACCATTTGGACTTTGGTCGTCAACACGGGCCTGCTGCTGGTCTTCTTCGCCTTCATCTGTTGGAAAGAAAAAGATCTAGTGGGTGCCGTTATGAATTTAGTGAATAGTAAAATATTGAAAAAGAAATAGATATGAAACTCAACATCGTCAACACTTCAAATAACCCTATGCCTGCTTACGAGACCAAGAGCTCAGCCGGCATGGACCTCCGCGCCTATCTGCCCGAAGGTCCCATCACCCTCGAACCCATGCAGCGTGGCCTCGTGCCGACGGGTCTTTACATGGAGATCCCCGAAGGCTACGAAGGACAGGTGCGTCCCCGCAGCGGTCTGGCCCTCAAGAGCGGCATTACCGTGCTCAACTCACCTGGTACTATTGACGCTGACTATCGCGGACAGATTTGCGTCATCCTCATCAATCTCTCCGACAAGGCGTTTGTCATCAACAGTGGCGACCGCATCGCTCAGATGGTCATCGCCAAATGCGAACAGGCAGAGCCCGTGCAGGTGGAGACGCTTACGGAAACCGAGCGCGGCGCAGGCGGTTTCGGTCACACTGGAAAAAACTAAGCACAAATGAAAAGAGTATTATTATTGTTGTTGTTGGGTGGTTGTTTCACCATAGGCTTCGCCCAGACCATGTCATCAGAATATGAAGGCAAGCCCGACAAGAAAAAGAACGCCACCTATTTCTCGAACGGCTTGCAAAGCAAATACCGCGAGGACACCGAAGGCGCCATCCGCAACTTCGAGCAGGCCTTGCGCTTCATGCCTAACGACGATGCCAGCATGTTTGAGCTCAGTGAGCAATACTACAACGCAGGTCGCATAGAAGAGGCTTTCCAGATGATTCAAAAGGCCGTAAAAGTTGACCCAGAGAACAAATGGTATCAGATGCGTCTAGGGCTGTTTTACCGCAACTTGGACCAATATGACGACTTCATCAAATTGTATGAAAAGCTGACCAAGCAATATCCCGAAGACCTGGATATGCTCAGCGAACTGATTGAGGCCTATCTGGTCACGGAAAACTACAGTAAGGCATTGGAGAAGATGGATTTGCTGGAACAAAACGTGGGAGCAAACGAAATCATCACCGAGCAACGTCTCAATGTTTACAAACGTCAAGGCAACAACAAGAAAGTGATCTCAGAGCTTGAGAAGCTGATAGCACAAAACCCCGAAAACGTTCGCTATTATAGCATGTTGGCTCAAGTGTATGCCGAAATGGGCAAAGACAAGGAAGCCTTGAAATTGTACGAGAAAATCAAGGAAGTCAACCCCAGCGAGCCTTACATCAACATCTCGCTCATGGAGTTTTACGAGAAGAGCGGTGACCAAGAAAAGGCCTTCAACGAACTGTTGGGCGCCATCCGAAACAAGAACCTCGACCTTGCTACGAAAGCCAACATATGGGATTATTGGATGGGAAAAAATGAAAAATCCAACCAAATCGATGAGCAGGCACGGCAATGTGGTGAAGCCTTTATGGAGACCCATCCCGACAACAAATTGGGTTATCTTATCCTCGGCTCTTACTATATGACAAAACAAAACTCGGTAAAATCAAAGGAGCTGAGCCTGAAAACACTGGCTTTGGACAGCACCGACTTCTATTCCTGGCAAAACCTCATCGTCAGCGAATCGCGGCTCGAAGACAACGAAGCCGTGCGCGACCACGCCATCGCCGCTTTGAAGTATTACCCCATGCAACCGGTGTTCTATTGGTATGCCGGTGTGGCCAACGCCGTGCTCGACAACAACGAAGACGCCGTCATCTATCTCGAGAAGGGTAGGAGATACACCTCCGACAAAATGCAGATGTCGGAATTCGATGCTTTTTTGGGCGACATCTACCATCAGCAAGGCGAAGACACGAAAGCCTTTGATGCCTACGACCGCACCTTGTGCAACAACCCCGACAATGCCTTGGTATTGAACAACTACGCCTACTACCTCTCGCTGCGCGGTGAAAGACTGGAGGAAGCCTTAGAGATGGCCATACGCGCCAACGAATTGGAGCCCGACAACGTCTACTACACCGACACCTACGCCTGGGTGCTCTACAAACTCGGCCGCTACAAGGAAGCCGAGAAGATGATGAAAAAATGCTTAGGGCTCGAGAAAGACCCTTCGGGCGCCAACTTGGAGCATTACGGCGACATCCTCTTCAAACTCGGAAAGACTGATGAAGCTAAAACCTATTGGAACAAAGCCAAACAAGCGGGAGGCTATTCAAATGATTTGGAACGAAAATTGAAGGAAAACTAAGTGTGAAGGTATTAACTAAAATAGCATTCCTCGTCCTCTTGCTGGCCGCCACCTCTTGTGCCTCGCGCAAGAAAACCGTTGCGCCTGTTCAGCTGCAAACCTTCGAGTGGCTCACGGCTAACATGAACATCCAAGCTGAAGGCAACGGCATGAACTTCGACGACCTCTCAGGACAACTGCGTATGCGTAAGGACAGCCTCGCCTGGCTCAGCGTGACCGCGTCAATGGGCATCGAAGTGGCACGCGTCAAAGTCAGCACCGACTCGGTCTGGATTCTCAACCGACTGGAGAAGACCTATCTGGCCGAACCGATGGAAAACGTAGCCCAATACCTCGGCATTCCGCTTAGCCTCACATTGCTGCAAACGTTACTCTTGGACAATAACGAAGGCCTTCCTCCCGTTGAGAACCAAACGGTACAATTGAAGACTTTCGTTTGGGGTAACTTGGCCGCCAAAATCAAATACCACAACATCAAACTCAATGAGACGACCACCTTCCCGCTGAAGATTACAGACAAGATGGAGCGTTTTCGCTTACAAAAGAAAGGATACTAATACTTGAAAAAGCTACATGTCATATTGGTTTTGTTGTTGCTGGCTTTGGTCAATCCGGTTTATTGCCAAAAGACAAAAGGCAAGTCGAAGAAACAGCTGCAGAGCGAGATCACCTCGTTGCAAAAGGAAATCACCACCGCTAACCAGCTGCTGAAAAAGACCAAAAAAGACAAGGAGATGACCCTCAACGAAGTCAACCTCCTCGACAAGAAAATCAAGCAGCGTGAGCAACTCATCAAGGCCTACAACGAACAAATCGCCGTCCTCGACGAGGAAATCAACGCCGGACAGAGCAACATCAAGACACTCAACGCCGACTTGGGCAAACTCCGTAAGGAATATGCAAAGATGCTCACCTTTGCCAACAAAAACCGCAGTCATTACGACAAACTTGGCTTCGTCTTCGCCTCCCAAAACTTCAACCAAGCCTTTAGGCGCCTGCGTTATATCCGTGAGTTCAGCGATGCCCGTAAGGTGAAGATGGACCAAATTGCATCCACCGAACGCCGCATCAGCGGAGAGGTGGAAGCCAGCCAACAGGCACGCGAGGAACAAGCCGCCCTGCTGAAAGACGAAAAGGAACAGCAAGAAGCGCTGAAGAAAGAAAAAGAGGAACTCAACAGTCAGGTGGCAAAGCTGAAGAAAAAAGAAGGCAACTTGCAGCAAGACATCAAGAACAAACAACAGCAAACACAGAAGCTGCAAAAAGCCATCAACGACATCATCGCCGAGGAGATACGAAAGGCCAATGCCGAAGCCGAGCGTAAACGCAAGGAAGAGGCCAAAAAGAAAGCCGCTGCCAACAAAGACAAGGGTAAGACGGCCACAACAACGGCCCCTGCCACACCCGCTCCCAGCAAAGAAAAAGGCATGGCGCTAACGCCATCGGAACAGACTCTCTCATCCAATTTCGTCAACAACAAAGGCAAGCTACCGTGGCCTGTCGAACGTGGCGTCGTCTCCTCGTCATACGGCAAACACGCCTCGGTGGTCTCCAGCAAGGTCACCGTGACCAACAACGGCATCGACATCGCCACCACCGAAGGCGCTAAGGCCCGTGCCGTCTTCGACGGCGAGGTAGCCAGCGTGGCTAAACTGGTGGGGTCAAACACCGTGGTCATCATCCGACATGGTGAGTATTTCACCGTCTATTCCAACCTCGAAAACGTGACCGTGAAACGTGGCGACAAGGTGAAGACCAAGCAAAACATCGGCACGGTTCATACCAACAAAAACGAGAACAAGACCGAGATACACTTCGAGTTACTGAAAGAACAAAGCCGACAAAATCCGGCAAACTGGTTATCGAAATGAAAAGAAGAACACTGATATTATTGTTGTTGGGCTTAAGCCTTCTGGCTGCCTCATGCAAGACCAAGGAAGTGCCTGGTCGCCGCCGTGCGCCTCGCCACTGCAATACCTGCACCAAGTGGAGTTATGCACCACAGGTTGACTACGAAAATCTGGTTTTAGTAAACGATGAAACCTGAAGAACTGTCCCTGCTGAAGCATTATTTCCCAGAGGCCGCTGTAGCCATGGTGGGTAATATGTATGAGCAACGGCGCTTCAAACTGCATTTCAAGAGGCCTCGTAGCTCAAAACTGGGCGACTTCCGTGCCCCTCGCACCAAAAACGGCATCTGTGTCATCACCCTCAATCTTGACCTCAACCCCTATCAGATGCTCATCACCTATGTCCACGAAGTGGCGCATTATGATGTCTACCAGCAGTATGGTTCAAGACTTGTGCAACCCCATGGACAAGAATGGCAGGATTGCTTTTCCGCCTTATTACAGCCTTTCATGACCGACACCATCTTTCCCCAAGACGTCCTCGCCCAACTCCAACACCATCTCAATCACATCAAAGCTAGCAGCACTGCCGACCTCAAGCTGCAACGCGTGTTGCAAAAATACGACAAACACCCTGAGGCGGTCAAAACGGTGGAAAACCTCCCTGCGGGTGCCCATTTCACACTGAAAAACGGTCTCGTCTTCCAAAAAGGGGAGAAGCAGCGCACACGCTACAAATGCTATTGCGAGAGCAACGGACGCTGGTATTTCGTGTCGGCCTTGGCGGAAGTTCAACTGATTTTGAAATAGATAACAAAAAATTCCTACTTTTGCAGCATAAAATGGAGCATTATGCGCAAACTCGTCACACGTATTTGCAACTTCATCTTTGGAAAGCACAAAAACAACACCTTGCCTCGTTATTGGATCCTGGCAACGGATATGGCCATTGTTTTCATTGCCTACGTCATCGCCGTGGTGTTGGTCTACTTCAATGACATTTCCAAATTGAACCTCATCGTTGACTGGAAACGCGTCTGGCTCTTCCCGCTCGTATACCTCATCTCATTCCTGCTCAGCAAGACCTATGATGGCATGTTGCGCTATTCGGGCTTCAACGACATCAGGAAAATCTTTTCGGCTTGCACTTGGACACTGCTGTTCATTGTGTTCAGCAAATGGCTGTTTATCAAATTCTACCATCCTTTTGCAGTCAATTTCTATCCTCCTTTCACCATCATAGGCTACCATTATCTCATCACGCTCGTGCTGATGATCATGCTTCGCTTTACCATCCGACGCCTCTATAACGAGGTCTACAAGAATGTAAGCAACAAGATAAACACCATCATTTATGGCGCAGGGGATGGAGGTACTATTTTGTTCAGAACATTAGAGCAGGATACCTACTCGAAATACAAAATCAAGGCTTTTGTTGACGACGACCCGAAACGCGTGGGTTCCCAGATTAATACGATCAAAGTCTATGCACCCAACGAGGTCATGACAGAGGAGTATATCCTGAAAAACAACATCGAAGTATTGATTATCGCCATCCCAAGCCTTGATGAAAAGCGAAGAAAGGAAATCATCGAACAAGGCTTGGCACTTAATCTGGATGTGAAGTCAGTCCCCTCGTTCGACAAATGGGTGGATGGCAAACTCTCCACCAGCCAGATTCAGGATATCAAGATCGAAGACCTGCTTGGCCGACAGCCCATTACCTTAAGCAACGAGAACGTGTCAAGGGAAATCTGCGACAAAGTGGTGCTGGTGACTGGTGCTGCGGGTTCCATAGGCAGCGAGATCTGCCGTCAGGCAATGCTTTACCAACCCAAGCAGTTGATCATGCTTGACCAAGCCGAGTCGCCACTCTACGACTTTCAGTTCGAGATGAACAACACGGTCCAATTCAAGGAGATGAAAGACCGTATGGCATTCGTCATCACCAACGTAAAGGACCCAGTCCGCATGAGGGAGGTCTATGAAAAGTATCATCCCCAGGTGGTGTTTCATGCCGCAGCCTACAAGCACGTGCCCTTTATGGAGGAGAATCCCTACGAGGCCGTGTATGTCAACGTGTTCGGCACCAAGCTTGTGGCCGACTTAGCCACTGAATATGGTGTCGAGAAGTTTGTGATGATTTCGACGGATAAGGCTGTCAACCCGACCAATGTGATGGGCGCCACCAAACGCATTGCCGAGATTTACACGCAAAGCCGACAGGGACAAACCAAATTCATCACCACGCGATTTGGCAATGTGTTGGGTTCAAACGGCTCAGTAGTACCGTTGTTCCGCAAGCAAATCGAGCAAGGCGGACCCATCACCGTCACCGACCGCCGCATCACGCGCTATTTCATGACCATACCCGAAGCGTGTAGCCTCGTCCTCGAAGCTGGTGCCATCGGCGAAGGCGGTGATATCTTCGTGTTCGACATGGGCGAGAAAATCAAGATTTGGGACTTGGCAGAAAAGATGCGCAAACTGGCTCACCGACCTGATGTGGAAATCATCGAGACCGGACTACGGCCCGGCGAGAAACTCTACGAAGAAGTGCTGGCCAACGAAGAGAACACCATCAAGACCGACAACGAAAAAATCATGCACGCCGTGGTACGCAAATATGAAACAGAAGAAGTGGACGGCATGATTGAGAAACTCCAAACCGAATTAGAGACCTGCGACCCGATGAAGATAGTGGCCCAGATGAAGGCTATCGTGCCCGAATTCAAAAGCAACAACAGCATATTCAGCCAGTTAGACTAATCAACCAAGATGTACACCCTACACACCGATCCGCTCCACCGCATCGCTTACGCTACCGATGCCTCCGCCTATCGTGAAGTGCCGCAAGGCGTGGCCTTCCCCGAAAACGAACAGGATATCGTCTACCTCATACAGGAAGCTCAACAACGAAAGACCCATCTCATACCGAGAGCGGGAGGCACCTCCATCGCCGGACAGGTGGTGGGCAGCGGCATCGTGGTCGACATCAGCAAACATTTCAAGAAGATCTTGGAAGTCAATGCTGAAGAACGCTGGGCAAGGGTGCAGCCTGGTGTCGTCCTCGACGAACTCAACCTTGCCTTGGAGCCTTATGGACTCTTCTTTAGTCCCGAGACCTCCACAAGCAACCGTTGCTGCATAGGCGGCATGTTCGGCAATAACTCCTGCGGTTCCCATTCCCTTATCTATGGCAGCACACGTCATCATGTCATGGAAGCCAAAGGCGTGCTTTGCGATGGCAGCATTGAAGTGTTTAAAGAATACACTATCAAAGAATTAGAAGAACGCTTTGGTTCCCGCTTTTGGGAAACTGACCGCTTATGTCATTCCGAGCAGGGGCTAGCGGGGATGGAATCTATAAGCGGTCAGTTTCAGCAAACCTCATTAATCCAAAGCATTTACTCGCAACTTATTAATTGGGCTTTAGACGAAAAAACCGTCCAACTCATTGAGGAAAACTACCCCGACAAGAGCTTGCGACGTCGTTCGTGTGGCTATGCCATCGACGAAGTGATAGAAGACCTCCATAATACCTCGAAACCGTTAGAAGACCGCACCATCAACCTGTGCAAGGTCTTGGCAGGCAGCGAAGGCACCTTGGCCTTCATCACCGAAATCAAAGTCGACCTCGACCCCTTGCCGCCCAAAGAGAAGATGGTGGTCTGCGCCCATTGCGACACCTTGCAGAAGAGTTTTCTGGGTAACTTGGTCGCACTGAAATACCATCCTTCGGCCGTAGAGCTGATGGACCGCAACATTTTGGAACTCAGCAAACAGAATGTAGAGCAGCAGAAAAACCGCTTCTTCGTGCAAGGCGACCCTGCTGCCATCCTCATCATCGAACTACGAGGGGAGACGAAAGCCGAAATCGATGCCACTGCCGACGAACTCGAAAAGGCATTAATGGAAAATGACGAGAAGCTGGTTTATGCCTGTTCACGCGTCTATGGCTCCGAGATCAGCAAGGTGTGGAGCCTGCGCAAGGCGGGCTTAGGTCTGCTCACCGGCATGAAGGGCGATGCCAAACCCATCGGCGTCATCGAAGACACAGCCGTAGCACCCGAGAAACTGCCCGCCTATATGGCCGACTTCGCACAGATGCTCGACGACCTTGGCTTGAGTTGTGTCTACCATGCCCATATCAGCACAGGCGAACTGCACCTGCGACCCATCATCAACATCAAGGAAGCTGATGGCAAACGTAAGTTCCGCGAGGTGGCCTATCAGACCGCCCTGCTGGTCAAGAAATACAAAGGCTCGCTCAGCGGCGAACACGGCGACGGCCGTCTGCGCGGCGAGTTCATACAGCTGCTCTATGGCGACGAGGTCTACGCCTTGATGCAAGACCTCAAAAAATGCTGGGATCCCAAACAAGTTTTCAACCTGCATAAGATTGTCGACACCCTGCCCATGGACAGCATGTTGCGTTTCGATGTGGACCAACAATATGCCATTGAGAAAGAATTATGTGAAAAAGACGGCCCTTCGACGGGCTCAGGGGCCTGCAGAACTTACTATAATTGGAAGGCGGCCTTCGACGAATGCAAGGTGGAAGGCGCCACGGGAGCAAAAAACCAACTCCATGCCCTGATGTGCAGCATAGAGCAATGCAATGGTGCTGGCGACTGCCGCAAGTCGAACCTCATCGGTGGCACGCTCTGTCCCGCCTTTAAGGTCAGCGGCGACGAGACCAAGGCTACCCGCGCCCGTGCCAACGTGTTGCGCGAGATTCTCACAAGAGGGTGGGGGAGTGAGGCTTTCACTCAAGCCCTCAACAAAGACAAGAGCATCCTGAAATCGGAGGAGCTGGCCGAGGTGTTGGACAGCTGCCTGGCCTGCAAAGGCTGCCGCAGCGAGTGTCCCTCCAACGTCGACATGACCCGTCTACGCTCCGAGATCCTACAGCACAAATACGATGTCGGCGGCATGCCTTTGCGTTCTTTTGCTGTGTCATATATGGCCACAGTGGAGCAATTTGGACATCTCGTCTGGCCTATCTATAACTTCTTTGCCTCGTGGAAATTCTCTTCCAACATCATCAAGCGTATCATCAAGTTCTCCACCGAGAGAGATATCCCTACGCTCAGTCGCGTGACGATGCGAAAAGCTGTGCGACAGGAATGCAGAAAACAACACGAAAAAGGCACAAAAGGCAAGGTTTACCTCTTTGCCGATGAGTTCACCAACTTCCAGGAAGCCGAATTGGGTTTGACCTTTGCCAAGCTGCTGCTTCGATTAGGTTATGAGGTGGAGATACCAAGACATGTGGAGAGCGGCCGCGCCGCCATCTCGAAAGGCAACCTCAAGCTGGCCAAGAAGTTTGCCCTTAAGAATGTCAACCTACTGAAAGACAAGGTTTCGGAAGAGATGCCGCTTGTAGGTATTGAGCCCTCATGCATCCTTAGCTTCCGCGACGAATATCCAGACTTGGTACCCGCTGAGCTACGCACTGAAGCCCAAAGGCTAGGACGCAACGCCTTGCTTTTCGATGAGTTCATCATGCGTGAGGTGAAGGCTGGACGTATCGCTGCCGACGACTTCAAGACGGATGCCGTCGAGATTTGGCTCCACGGCCATTGCCACCAAAAAGCCTTGGTAGGCACCGAGAAGACCGTCGCCGCCTTGAAGCTGATACAAAATGCCAAGGTCCACGTCATCCCCAGTGGCTGCTGCGGTATGGCAGGATCGTTTGGTTACGAGAAGGAACACTACAAGACTTCGTTGGCCATAGGCGAGATGGTGCTTTTCCCCACCATTCGCAAAGCCGTCGACAAGGCCGATGGCGTCACACCTACCCTCGTAGCCGCCCCGGGCACCTCCTGCCGTCAGCAAATCCTCGACGGGACAGGCGTCCATGCCGCCCATCCTGTCGAGATTCTCTACCGATGGGTGAAATAAACCTATTGTCCTTGTCGTTCCATAAAAAAGCACTATTTTTGCGACATATTAAACGATAATAAAACCATCATGAAAAAAATCATCATCCCTATCGCATTCCTCCTCTTGGTTGCAGTAGGATGCCGTCACACTCCGGACAACGAAGTGGAAGCCAAGACGTATACTCTCGTTGACAGCATGTATTTTGAAAACGAATTCGACGCTGGCTATTCTTATTACACCATCAACCTTGACCTGCCTGTCACCAACAACGACAGCCTGCGCATGAGCATTCTGCATTGGATGCTCTCGCCCGAAACAGAGGATTACAAGGCCTTTGTGCAAGAAGACAGAGACAGTTTCTTCGCCGAAGACGGCAACGAACCCCATTCTGCCATAGAAGAGAACTTTACCCTGTCGGAGCAGACCGACCACTACGTCACCTACACCACCGAGGGCTATCTTTACACCGGAGGCGCCCATCCCATGCCTTGGTATTATGGCACCACCTTCAGCAAGATCGACGGCAGCATCGTGGGCTACGACATGTTTGACGACACCATCAGCCTCAAGCATATCGTCACCGAGAACATCCACAAACAATATTTCGACAAATACAACACCGAGGAAGAGGAATACTTCTTTGAGCCTGAGGAGACCTTCGCGCTGCCCGAAAACGAGCCCTGGGTCGAAACCGACAGCGTGGTGTTTTGCTACGGCGCCTATGAAATTGCCCCTTATGCCGCCGGCATGCCGCTGTGTAAGATCTCAAAAGAAGAGCTTCAACCTTACCTGAGCCAAAAGGGCAAAAAGCTGCTTGGCGTTGAATAACCTTTAGCCGTGGAAAACCTGCCGCTCGTATCGGTCATCATGCCATGCTACAACATGGAAAACTATGTTGCCGAAAGCATCGCATCCGTGCAACGGCAAAGCTATTCCCATTGGGAGCTCCTCATCGTCGACGACGCCTCGACCGACAGGACCGTGCAGATCGTCAAAGACCTGGCCGACCAGAATGAAAGAATCCGCTTTTTCGCCAAAGACCAACACTCAGGCATCGCCGACACGCGTAACCAGTGCATCCAGATGGCCCAAGGCCACTATTTGGCCTTCCTCGATGCAGACGATATCTGGCACCCTGAAAAAATGGAAACCCAAGTTCGGTTCATGTTGGACAAAGGCATAGGATTCACCTATACGACCTACGATTGGATCGACGAGAACGGACAAACGCTAAGCAAATCCATCAACACCATAGGCAACCTCGATTATAAGGCCTATCTGCGCAATACCATCATCGGCTGTTCCACGGTCATGGTCGACACCACTATTGTGGGTGAGGTCGTCGTGCCCCGCTTCCGGACCAGCGAAGACGCCGCAACCTGGCTCAACATCCTCAAAAAAGGCTTTTTGGCCTATGCATTGGACAAGCCTTTGGTCTCTTACCGGATCAGAAGGAAATCGGCAAGTTCAAACAAACTCAAAGCGGCTGCCGACCTGTGGAAGGTATACCGCCAAAACGAAAAAATACCCTTTTTCGAAGCCCTCTATTACTTCAGCTGCTACGCCTTTAACGCCATCAAAAAACGCTTGTGATGAACGAATACCACATCTATCGTAAGGCATGGCGTTTTGACGGCGCGCCACACAAAGAGACCCGACTGGAAAAAACAGAGTGGCAGGCACTCTTGAAAGAAGGCGGTCTCATGGTCAGAAACACCTACGACTTTGACTGTCAAGAAGAGACTTGTTTTTGGCATGTCATCAAAGACCAATTTGGAGGCATGGAGGAACTGACTTCAAAGACAAGAAATCGAATCAACAAGGCTTTTGACCATCTCGAATTCAAGTTGATAGATCGCTCTACAGTGCAAAGCCAAGGCTATCCTATCCTCAAGGCCACCTACGAGGATTATGCCGTTTCGGACAGAGCCATGTCTACTGAAGTCTTTGAGGAATACTTCAACCGGTTCTACACAAAGGACTGCGACTGTTGGGGTATTTACGACAAAGCGGATGGACAACTCGTAGGATTCCAGGTCAATTGGCTTTGGGACGATGCCTGTCAGTACGACTTGATCGGAATACTTCCCAAATACAAACGCAACCAAACGTTTCCCTATTACGGCTTGTTCTATACCATGAACCAGTACTACTTGCAGGAAAAAGGCCTCAAGTACGTAACGGATGGTTCGCGCAGTGTGAGCGAACACTCAAACATACAACCCTTTATGATAGAGAAGTTCAACTTCCGTAAGGCCTATTGCCAACTCGAAATCCATTACCAATGGTGGATGAAAGCCGCGGTCAACCTCTTGTATCCTTTCCGCAACATCATCCCGATTCCTAGCGTCAAGGCCATCCTCAACATGGAAGCCATGCAGCGGGGAAAGAAATAAAAAAACCCCCTAGATTCGGGAGAATCTAGGAGGCCAAAAAATTAATAACATGAAACATAAAAATCGCGCCCCCTTCAGGACTTGAACCTGAGACCCCCTGATTAACAGTCAGATGCTCTAACCAACTGAGCTAAGGAGGCTGCACGATGTCATAGAACTAATTCTCTGTTTGCGGCTGCAAAATTACAGCTTTTTTCATTACTGACAATCTTTTTCGGACAAAATTTTTCAAGAATTTTATATTTAATTGATAATCAAGTCAAAACGTAATGGAGATTCCCAAGGGAATGGAGGTTTTTTCTTCGTTTTCCTGTGGCGGCAGAAAGAATTGGACATAAAAAAGAGCCCTCAAGCCGCCGCATTAAATAAAACGCATCACTCCATTCCCGAAGGGAATCTAGTTTTTTATTACCTTTGCAGCCAAAACCCAAATAAACTATGGCATACAAGAAAATACTAGGAATAGGAAGCGCCTTGGTCGACATCATGACCCAGATTCCCGATGAAAACATCCTGAAAGAGCTCAACCTCCCTAAGGGAAGCATGACTTACGTCGACGCCCAGACTTCGGTTGAAATTGGCAAGAAGCTAGCTTATCTTGGCAACCAGATGGCCTCGGGGGGCTCGGCGGCCAACACCATGAGCGGCCTCGCCCAACTCGGCATTGAAGCGGGCTTCCTCAGCAAAATCGGCGAGGACGAAGTGGGGCGTTTCTTTGAGAAGCAGATGACCGAAACACACGTCAAACCCCAGATGCTGAAGAGCACGACGCCTTCAGGTCGTGTGCAAGCGCTTGTCACCGCCGACGGTGAACGCACCTTTGCCACCTGTCTCGGTGCCGCCGCGGAGATGTGTGCTGACGACATCCGTCCCGAACTCTTTGAAGGCTGGGATGTCTTATACGTGGAGGGCTACCTCGTCGCCAATCCCACCATGCTGGATAAGGCCGTGATGACCGCCAAAGCGGCTGGCCTGAAAATTGCCATCGACATGGCCAGCTATAACGTGGTGGAAGAAAGCCGTGACTATTTCATGCAGCTGATCGAAAACTACGTGGATTACGTGTTCGCCAACGAGCAGGAAGCCTTCGCGCTGACGGGTATGGAATCGCTCCAAGCCTTGGATTTCCTCGCCTCGCATTGCGAAATCGCCGTCGTGAAAGTGGGCGCCAAGGGTGCCTACGTCAAGCGTAGCAATGAAATGGTGACCATCCCACCCATGAAAGCCAATGTCATCGATACCAACGGTGCCGGTGATATGTGGGCTGCTGGATTCATGGCCGGTCTGGTCAAAGGCGAAAACCTGGCCAAATGTGGCCAAATGGGAGCCATCGTGGCCGCTAATGTCATCGAGGTCTTGGGCACGAAGATGAATGCCGAAAGATGGGGTAAAATCCATGAAGCTATAGCATCACTATGATGTGAGATTCCCTTCGGGAATGGAGTCTATGTTTCTGTTAAATAGCGGCGGCTTGTAGCGTTTACGGTTTGTATACGTTACATACCGCCGCATAATACATAATAACACGATTCCATTCCCGAAGGGAATCTATTTTATTATATATTTTATTCATTCTTGTTTGAGGGTATCATTATATTTTGTACCTTTGCGCCCACTTAAGTATTTTTCGCGAAAAGTAAATATTTAATAATTAGCTAGTTAGATAAAAAATGAAGGAATTCCAGACAAAAGACATCCGTAACGTTGCCCTTATCGGTGCAGCTAAATCGGGTAAGACCACGCTTGCCGAAAACATGCTTTTCGAAGGCAAGCTCATCAACAGAAAAGGTAGCACCGACGAGAAGAACACCGTCTCCGACTACCGTGCCATCGAGATGGAGCGTCAGATTTCGGTGAACGCTTCCATGATGTACACCCTCTACAACGACAAGAAGATCAACATCCTGGACACCCCTGGTTTCAGCGACTTCTCGGGCGACATCGTCAGCTGCCTCTACGCTGCCGACATGGCCGTCTGCACCGTCAACGCCCAATCGGGTGTTGAAGCCACCACGGAGAACGCCTGGCGTCACGCTGCCAACACCAACAAGCCTGTTGTGTTCTTCATGAACCAACTCGACCACAGCAACGCCAACTTCGACAACACGGTCCGTGAGCTGAAAGAGTATTTCGGCGACAAGGTCACGCCTATCCAATATCCCGTCAACGCCGGTGAGGACTTCAACGCCGTCATCGACTTAATCATGATGAAGATGCTGGTCTTCAAGAACGGCAACGGCGCTCCTGAGATCCAGGACATCCCCGCCGCCGAGATGGCCAAGGCCGAAGAGCTGCACAACAACCTCATCGAGCACGCCGCCGAAGGCGAAGAGGCTCTGATGGAGAAGTTCTTCGAAGAGATGACCCTGAGCGAAGAGGATATGGAACGCGGTATCCACCTGGGTATCGTCAACCGTGAGATGTTCCCCGTGCTGTGCGGCGCTGCCAAGCGTGGCGTGGGTGTCACCCGTCTGATGGACTTCCTCATCAACGCCTGCCCGTCGCCCGCCGACATGCCGGCTATCAAAGCCAACAACGGCCAAGAGTTCCACAACAGCGTCGACGACCCGACCGCTCAGTTCATCTTCAAGGTGACCACCGAGCAGAACCTCGGCGATGTGGCTTGGATGCGCATCTATGGCGGTACCGTGGTGAAGAGCCAAGACCTCATCAACCCGCGTACGGGCAACAAGGAGCGTCTGTCGCAGCTGCTCGTCTTCCGTGGCAAGAACCGTGAAGAGATCGAGAAAGCCAACGCTGGCGATATCATCTGCACCATCAAGCTGAAGGACGGCCGTATCGGCGATTCGCTGGTCGACGCCAAGGCCGCCGAAGCCACGTTCCCCGAGATCCCGTTCCCGACCCCGATCTTCTCGATTGCCGTCAAGGCCGTCAACTCACAGGAAGACGAAAAGCTGGGTAGCATCCTCAACGATATCCACAAGACCGACCCGACCGTCATCGCAGCCATGTCGCGCGAACTGCGCCAGAACATCCTACAGTGCCAGGGCGAATATCACTTCAACACCCTGAAGTGGTACTTCGACAATGTCTATAAGATTGCCATCGAGACGGCTTCGCCCAAGATCCCGTATCGTGAGACCATCACCAAGAGCGCAAGCGCCAGCTACCGTCACAAGAAACAATCCGGTGGTAGCGGTCAGTTCGGTGAGGTGCACATGCAACTGGCTCCATACTTCGAGGGTTACACCGACCCGAGCGAACTGCAGGTGCGCGACAAGCAAGAGTACGAACTGCCTTGGGGCGGTAAGCTCATCTTCGCCAACTGCGTCGTCGGTGGTGCCATCGATGCCCGCTTCATGCCCGCCATCCTGAAGGGTGTCAACGAGCGTCTGGAGCAAGGCCCGCTGACGGGTTCCTACGCCCGCGACATCATCGTCTACATCTACGATGGTAAGATGCACCCGGTCGACTCCAACGAAATGGCCTTTAAGATCGCCGGTCGTATGGCCTTCAGCGCCGCCTTTAAGAACGCTGGCCCAAAGATCATGGAACCCATCTACGACCTCGACGTGCGCATGCCCGCCGACCTCATGGGTGCTGTGATGACCGACCTGCAAGGCCGTCGCGCCATCGTCATGGGCATGGACAGCGACCACAACTACCAGACCATCCACGCCAAGGTTCCGTTGGCCGAGATGGACCGCTATTCCACCTCACTGAGCTCGCTGACCTCGGGCCGTGGCACCTTCACCATGAAGTATGCTGAATACCAGCAAGTGCCCACCGATGTGCAGAACCGCCTCCTCAAGGAGTACGAAGAGAGCCAGAAGGAAGAAGAATAAAAGAGTATTTTTTCATAAGTATTGCATTTTTTCCCCGCTGCGGTTGCCGTGGCGGGGTTTTTTATTTACCTTTGCAGGTATGAAACAATTGGGATGGATAGGAATGATGTTCATATTGGCCATGGCGGCCTGCGCCCGGCCCGACGATGATCTTGTAGAGACGCGGCGCGCCACGTCTCTACCCCCAACCACCGTATCCCCCGAATTATCCTCTATCGACAGCCTGATATGGCGGCAGCCCGACAGCGCCTTTGCCCTCTTGTTGCAATTTGTGGGCAGCCCTGAGACTGACGGTCTCGACACCTACAACGGGCACTATTGCCAGCTGTTGATTTCGGAATTATTATACAAGAACGACTGTGAACAGACCAACCGCGAAGATTTGCAAAAGGCGGTAGCCTATTTCGACAGTATTATGCAGGTCCCTGAGCCTGTCGAAGGGCCGTCTTTTAAACGTAACGTCTTCCTCTCCGCCCGCGCCCACTACATCAACGGTGTGGGCTACTACGAGCGCGACAGCGTGGTGGAGGCCTGCGCGGAATACCTCAAGGCTTTGGAGGTGATGGAAAGTCATTTCAAGGAGGATGAACTTGTAGGGCATAAAGCAAGATTCTTGGCTTTGACCAATACAAGACTGACGAATTTGTATTCCAATGCTTACCTTCATGAACAAGCCTTATATTTCGGCAAGCTTGCTTTGAAATATTACCATAAATATGACGCCAATGCATCACATGTTGCGTGGATGTTGAATGAACTGGGGTTTGTTTATGACATGATGGAGCAATTGGATAGCGCGGACTATTATTATAGGTGCGGCATTGATATATTACCAGATACTATCAGCCAGATATACAGGGATATTGCTATACGACGAGCTCTTTTATCCTATAAGAGAGATCATCGGGCTGAGAAGTGTTTGGATGTGGTGCATCGTTTGGCGCGTCTTGCTGAAAGTGACCATGAATTATTAGCAAGATACTTAATTATTGGCGACATTAATTATTATGAAGGGAATTACGATTCTTCATGGGTTTATCTGAAACAAGTATACGACAACGCAACAAATCCAGACAGTAAAATGCTAGCAGCCGAAAGGTTGCAGGAGATGTCGCTTCAAAATGGGGATACGACACAAGCAAAAGCCTATGCTCTAACCCAATCGCAGTATGTCACCTTGAAAGACCAAGATGGCATGCAGCATTCTGCCTTGACAAAACTATGTCAGCAATATGAGCAGAACAAGCAAGACATCCAACACAGTTTGAGGACAAAAAAAGCCACAAGACGGTGGGGGAGTGTGTTGGGCATCGTGATGGCGTTAGCGGCCGTTGTATCCATTTCACTTGCCCTGAGCAGAAAACGCAATAAACGGTTGCAAAGCGAAAACGAGAATGCGGGGCGACTGTTGGAAACTGAGAGGCAAACCCATAAGATGCAGCAGGCAGCCCTTTCAGGTCGTTTGAAAAAGAGCAACGAGGAGTTGCGTGATGTCTCTATGCAATTGGAACAGACTTTGGCAAAAACCCCATCGGAATCGATGCCTCACGACGATTATGCAGCATACGTTAACACTGCTATATGTCAATACATTGTTGGTGTTGTTCATGAACAGCAGTTCAAGTCGAAGATGGATTATCTGGTCTACAAGGATTCCGCGTTCAGCAAGGAGCAGCTGTTGTCGTTGCGCGATGCCGCTGAAAAGCATTTGCCGCGGTTTGTTTCGCAGATACGGAAGCAATATTCCAGATTGACCGAAAGCGATATGGATTACTGTTATTTGTTCTTGTTGGGCCTGAGCGAGGCCGATGTTTCTGCCTTGATGCAGCGTGCCTACACGACGGTTTGCGACCGCAGCAGGAAAATAAGCCGTATTTTGGGTGCTGATGACGGTCTCTATCACACCCTTCGCAACTGTCTGTATGAACAATAATATGTTCATATTCAAGACGTTGTAAAAAACCATCGTCTTTTTCGTACCATATTATTCTTGACAGGGGCAGCTTCGCCGGTCTACTTTTGCATCGTTAATTCTAAATCATATCAAAATGCAAAAGTACATCAAACTTAAAGGATTTCTCATGCTGGTGGCTTTGATGTTGGCATCAGTATGGTGCACGGCAAGTGACCGTGTTGTAACCGATGGTTACAGTTACATAATTGTTAAACAAAATGGGACTGTTGAAGCCCCCAAAGGCTACGCAATCCAAGCCTCAATCAACGGCCACATGCTCTCTGTGGCATTCATTGAGAACCTCGGCCAAGTCTCAATTGAGATTACTACGTCTACTGGCGGTTATGTGCAGGCCAACTCTTGCCTCACTCCTAATGGCCTCCAATTCTACATCCCGCTCACGGGTGACTACATCGTCACCTTCACCCTTCCCAACGGGGACGAGTATTATGGTGAGTTTACGGTAACGGATTAAATTCTAAAATCTATGAAAAAAGTATTATTATCAATTCTGTGCTTTACTATCAGCATGATAACAATAAACACGAATCAAAATGAAAAAGATAACAATTGTCATGCTCCTGCTTATGGGAACTGTTAGTCTCAAGGCGCAAGGTCATAATCCACTTGTTTCAGAAGGAAAACAATGGAATGTAGTATATACCTATGTGCCATGGCCTCCCATTAATCGTGTTACCGATGCATACAAGGTGGAAGGCGACACCTTGGTTGACGGAACGACCTACAAGAAGTTGTTCACCACACGGAGCGAACATTTCACAAATTGGGAATTATGTGGTCTGCTTAGGGAAACCGAGGACGGACTGGTAAAACATCGCGAATATAGATGGAATCACACTTTTGGTAACGAAACCCTGCTGTATGACTTTTCCATGCAGCCAAGCGATTCCATTTGTTATAATGATGAACTTGCTGCTTGTTTGAAGCTCCTTAGGGTAAATGATACCATCCTTGAGGGAGAGAGTATGTCAAGGAAAAAGTATGTGTTTCAATACGAATACGAAGGTTTTCCTTCGAGTCAAGGATACGAGACTTGGATAGAAGGGATAGGCAGTGAGTTTGGTATCCTTGGTGCCGGCTCACGTTTTCTCCTCGGCGGGACATACGATTTGCTTTGCTATTATGAAGACGACGGTCTCATTTGGCAAAATCCTCTCTTCAACAGTTGCTACATTGGGACTGATGGATTGGACGAATATACACCGGAATCTTCGGCATCGGTTTATCCCAACCCAGCAAAGGAAAAGGTTTCCATTAAAGGCCGTGAAGTATTTGAAGTAATGATATACAATGGTTTAGGCCAACTGGTTAAGATTCTCAAGCAAACAAAAGAAGTCAGCGTCAGCGATTTGCCAGATGGCCTTTATGTGCTCCGCATTACGGATGCGGATGGCCTGTCTGTTACAAAACGTATCACTGTAATCAGATAAACCATGAAAAGGGTACTGATTTTCCTCCTTCCAGCGGCAGAAGCGGCCACGGCCGCCCTGCTGCTGGCGGGATGCCAGCAGGCAAGACAAGAAGAGAAAAAAGAGCCCGCCACCGAACAGCTAAGCGCCAAAGCGGACTCCACGAAAGAAGACACCATGGAGGCCTTCTACGAGCGGATGCGCAGATACAAGGCATTGTATCCGGATGTGCCACTGGATAAGTGAAGTGGTGAAAAAAACACTGGCATGTCAATAAAAACTATTATCTTTGCCTCGTACTAAATAAACGATTACTATGGACTTCGGAAAACTCTTCTCAAAAGTGGTGAAAACCGTCAAGGACAGCATCGAAGCCGACCAGAGACAAACCACTACGGCGCAGCCCAAACCTACGCCACAACCTGCTGCTACCCCACACTACGAGGAAAAGGAAAGAACCGACACGGAATGGGTGACCTTCTTCAGAGACATTCTCACAACGGAATTCCCGGAGTATAGCCTCAAGGAAAACGTGGCCGTGACCAACGTGGTTGGCTTTGCCACCGACGAGTTCAAACTCTACAAGAGCCGTCCCCAACAAGCCTATAAGGCCGAATGGGGCCAACCCTACACCTTTGTGCTCGAACAAGCCGGCACCCCACAAGGCGTGGTCATGCTCGGCAAAGGACACAGCCACGACAGCAACGTGAAGTACCTCATCTCCAGGATGTACGCCAAGAAACTGGGCATCCCTTACATCAACTTCTACACGCAGATGCCCAACGAACGCGACTACGTCATCGGCCGCATCCGCAAGTTCTTGAACTAAAAAACAAAGAAAAAGGGGAGGCAGCACCGCTGCGCCTGCCGAAGGAGGCAGCACCGTCGACAACGTTTCATCGGCTTTGCAGGCAGCCCGACGGATGTACCCTCTCGTGATCCGCAACTTTGCGGATTCAAAATCTTTCCCCTTTTTCTTTTTCATTGATCTCAACAGCTTTCTTAAGTATGTCTTTGACGCGGGACTTCGAGACTTCGGGACAAAGGGTCGGCCCTTCGACAGGCTCAGGGACCTCACTCGCAGTCCCGCAGTCCATTAGTCCCGCAGTCCAAAGTATCATCTCCCAACTGACCCTTCAAGAAACCTGGGAAGAGTTTCTCGCCTACCGACTCCTGAAAGGCCGTTTCAACTGGCATGAGTTCGACGAAGCCGATGCCTTTGTGGAAAGGGAAGACTATCTCCCCTTGGCCAAAAAGATTGCCGAAGGCGAAGGACTAGGGCTCCCGACCAAGAAACTGGTCAACAAGATGGGCTCGGGCAAGAAACGCGTGGTCTACAGCTTCGCACCCGATGAGATGCTCATCCTCAAACTCATTGCCTTCCTGCTCTATAAATCCGACAACCAGTTTGCACCCAACTGCTATGCCTTCCGTCGCGGCCTGAAAGCCTCCGATGCCGTCTTCAAGATCAACAAGGCCATCCGCAATCAAAAGATGTGGGCCTACAAACTCGACA
>JAEEGI010001701.1_pt1 | contig 54489 bp, 44 predicted proteins | sample 8958751 | NCBI WGS metagenome assembly JAEEGI01 (sample SAMN16246545, study PRJNA631951) | gut metagenome | biome: gut microbiome; feature: rumen; material: KS-attached | host: Bos | place: Iran: Karaj | collected 2018-10
CTCTGTTTATTATCAGTCCTGACAATTTCTTCCAAGATATCCCTACTAAATTCATGAGTCTTTGCTATTCCTGCAATTAATTCATCGACATTGGCCCAGCCATGTTCATCTAAGCTGATGCCTATTGTCTCTGGTTTATGCCTAAGAATAAGACTCATGAATTTGCTTGTATCATTTAAACTCATATATTATCACTTCCTTAAATGTTGGTTATTTTCGTTAAACAGTTTATTAAAATAAAAGCTCTAAAATCAGTAATATTCCACCGCAAACCACCGCAGCTATAACGGCTGACAGTATCGGTGCTAAAACTTTTTGATAAGGACGTTTTGCTTCTTCTCTAATCTGGTCCTCTTTATAAAGCGTCTCTCCCTTTGTAAAGGCAGCAATCTCCTTATACGTTTGAACATTATATTCCTTTTTACACTTTTCAATTCTAATGGCAAAATACATTGCGCAAGCAAACAGCAATACAGATGGTATGAAAAACCAAAATCCGGTTGTGTATGCCAATACTGGCATAAAGATAAGAAGTGCCACTATAGAAATCAGCATTCCTATCACATAGGTGTGCATCTTATTAATGTCTGCCTGCGTTTGTTCTGTGATGATTCTTTCCATCTTTTCAACATCTCCTTTTAATAGTTGGTCTACGGAGACATTAAAGATTTCACTTAGAAGCAATACGCTCTGAATATCCGGATAGCTTTTGTCATTCTCCCAATTTGAAATTGTCTGCCTTGAAACAAATAACTTTTCAGCCAATTCATCCTGGTTAATATTTTGTGCTTTCCTTAATTCTTTGATTCTGTTCCCAAATTCCATTCTTATGTCTCTCCTTCCACCTCACAATACCAAGATATTGATTTCGTTGCCATCAAAAGGCTTTGACATTTACACTTTTTAGCAATGTCAAAATCTTTTTACATGCCGCAAAATAGGCATTTCTACGCACTTTTATAATCTTACCATATTACGAATGCTAAAAAAATAAGGTACTGGCCGGGTTGCCCAAATCAAGGAAAAAGTCTGGAAAAAGATTAAATTTCCGGTTTTGGGAAAGTTCAATAAATTTACAACTAATCTAAACCTCACAAAAAGCTGTCAAAAAGGCAACAAATTCTTGCCTTTTCAAGGTTTTATAAAACTAAAATTGCCTATATGCGTAAAATAAGGGCGAAAAAGATAAAAAGCACAGAAGAAATCTTGAGATTTGTTGCCCTACAGGAGATTTTTTTCTTCATATGGGCATTGGATATTCTCCTTTGCCCATTTTTCATTATTGCTTTATTAAATACTTAATTACAGATATTCCTTATGTCCATAAAGATGTTATAAACATTGGCGATGCATCATTGCTCTTTTCAAAACCACAATTCTGGTAAAAATGCATTTCATTGTCATAAGCAATTACAGCTATTCTAAGATAATCCTGATACTTATCTTTAATCTTATTAATTAGTGTTCTGCCAATCATCTGATTATGATATTCTGGATTAACTAATAAATAATGGACATATGCATTCATTATTCCATCATCCATGGCACAAACCATTCCAACTAATTTGTCCCCATCATAGGCAGAAAAAACTGTGTTGAAATTTTTCATTGCAACACATAGTTTTTCCGGATAATGACCTGAAGACCAATTAACCGACAAAAATAATTCTTCCAGTTCATTTTTATTAAAATCATGTTTATCTGTATATTTGATTCCCAACGTAGCCTCCTATATTAATTCCATTTCTGATTCCATTTTTACAAAACCATATTTCTCATATAAAGGTCGCCCCATATCTGTTGCCTCTAATGATATCTGTTTAACTCCACGTTCTTTTGAAAAATTAACAAGCATATCTAAGGTTTTATAAGCAATCCCTTGTCGTCTATAGCTCGGATCTGTATACATATTCATGATGTAAGCTTTCTTGCCACTGGGATTATGATAGGTCGGCATAACATTATAAAAGCTAACACCGCCTGCGCCTATAAATTTACCATCATCCATTACGAGAATTGCAAAATGGGTACCATCTGCCAATGCCTTTTTATAATAATTATAAGATTCTTTTTCTACCTCTGTCATATCAACAGAATCATCTAACTTATTTGCCGCTCTTAAAACTTTAACACGGGAAGCAGTCAATAAATCAATATAATCCAAAGTTGCCACTCTATATTCCATGTTTTTTCACTCCTATGATTTTTTTATACCATCTGAAAATATTTCAAAGCATACCTAAATTGTATAATCCGGACCTGAAAGCATATGGCATTTTTTCATTTACGACTCTCCTCCTGGAAGCCTTTTGATAGCATCCATACTGACAGCAGATAAAGTTTCCATCTGCTTAAGAGCTAATTCTCTAAGCAATACAAGACGCTCCGACATTGCTTTCCCCTGTTCTATGAGAATTGCGTTATAACTTTCCATATTTGCCAGTACAAGAAGTTGATTCAGCGTTGCGTCATCTCGAATGTTACCTTTCTTATCAGTATTATTTTCACGCCACTGTTTTGCCGTCATACCAAACAATGCCACATTCAAAATATCCGCTTCATTTGCATATTTATATGAAATCTGCTCCGGTGTAAGCTCCTGCAAAATAAGATTATCCTTAATAGCATCTGTGTGAATACGATAATTCAACTTTGCTATCTCACGATTCAGATTCCAATTCAGAGACAATCGGCTGTTTTCGTCGGACTTGAGCCGTTGGTAATCTTTGATGATATAAAGCTTAAATTCCGGAGAAATCCAAGATGCAAATTCAAAAGCTATATCAATGTGCGCATATATCCCACCACCATATCTTCCGGATTTTGTGAACAAACCTATAGCGCCTAATTCATCTTTCCAATTCTTTATTGAAAACACAAACGCGTTTGTACCTGCATCTTCTTTAAACGTATCGAAATCGATACGTTTAAAATCAGGATTATGTAAAATTTCCCAAAGTCCAAGAAATTCTACCACGTCTCTTCCACGCAACCAGTTATGAATTGTAATTCTAGGATCAATGCTTTTATACCTAGCTATATCTGTCAATGATATAAATTCATTCTTAAAATCAGTTGTGTAAATACCTATATCTATGCCTGCAGCATGTATAGTTTCTTTTTTTATTGTCTTTGCCATATATCCTCCGATAAAATCCGATTAAATTGTTCACTTTCGAACAATTTTTGAATCATCTGCAATTTTCTGCAATTCCCTGTAATATGCTAGATAACGATAAGCTGTTCTCCGGCTGACATCACCTTCTGCAACAATCTCTACAAGAGTCTTTCCGCTCTCATACTTCAAAATGAAATCATTGTATGCAGACATCCAAGCTTCATCATGTTTTTTTCGACCACCGAAGTTACGGTTACGAAGCTTTTCGTTTTCCGCCTTAAGCTCAGCAACCTCTTTTTCTAATTCTTTTATTCTCTTAAGGGCTTCATCAAGAGTTGTAACTTTCATTTCGTGCCACCTCGCTTTCTGACACTATTTTAATTCTGCACTGTGTTACTGTCAACTTGCTTTTTGACACATGCTCTTTTCTAATTTCATCCCTAAGCCTGGGTTGTAATAACATTACTTATAATAATCTTTGAGTCGGTCACCAATTTTTTCGTATAAATAAGTTTCTCTGGCTATTGGTACATATACACGTAAACGTTTCCTTATCGTGTCATCATTCATTCGGATTTTATTTTTCTTGTTTCCACGGCATAAGCCCTCCTTAATATTTGTTAGAGTTACCTCTACAAATATAGTCAACACTTTTGATATTCCTTATAAATATGTGCCAATTCCCTCTTATCTATCAGTTCATGACCTATAAATGATAATTCCACTATATATGGCATCCAATCAATGAACCGAAGAAAATCATCCACATCAAATGCTGGATCATAATAATTCAGAATGGTGCTAAGTGCAGTTCCATGCGTACCTATGACAACTGTTTTCCCATTAAACTTGTCAAGAATGTCAAATAGAGCACTGACATTGCGTTCCTGCGTTGATCTGAGGGATTCTCCACCTTGCTCCGCATAATCAAAATTTGTCCACCTTTTAGAAAATTGTCCCATTCCATTTCCGTGTTCACCGCACTTCCTCTCGCAGAATCTTTCATCCGTGATAATACTCATAGTGAAAAAATCAGCAGCCGCTTGGATAGTATCTACACATCTTCTATATGGACTTGAAAAAAATGCGTCAATCTGTCTACCTTTTATCGTATCCAAAACCACTGCTCTATCTAACATTCCTTCCTCAGTAAGTGGTCTGGTCCTGTCATCTTCCCATGAGTGCAACGACTGCGCATGCCTCACAAAAATCACAGTAGTTTTATTCCCGACTGTAAAGAATTCTTCTTTCAGCATTTGAAGCACACGCAGCTCTCTCTTTATCATCTGATAATTGAAAGCGTTCTCACTGGTATACTCGTCATTTACCCGGATTGCTTCGTCAATATCAACATCTCTTAAAGTAAACTCCAATTCTTCCTCGTAACTGTCAAGATCCTGCCCTATGTTTGCTTCACTTACATCACAGAAATAATAGAAATTTTCCTGCTCAAAAATGGTATTCTCATCTCTATCACTGTTTTGTCTTCTCAAAACGCTGCCGTATTCTCTAACGGTTTCCGGTATAACAACAAGACCTGTTTCCTCTCGCACTTCCCTAATGAGCGTATCTATCCTGTCCTCATTACCACGGATTCCTCCACCAGGAAACTTATAATACTTCTCGACAGGGCTGTATACCATGCGAAGTTTGCCTTCTCTTCGTATGATTGCTCTAGCAGACGGTCTTCTATATGTCTTAAAATCTTCTTGGTAGTCTTTAAGATCAAGTGTAAATAATCTTCGCAAAATCCGACTTCCTCCTCCATGCTGATGTTTTTTACTGTTTGATAATCCACTCTGCTATCTCCAATGTAACATAAAACTTATTCATTGAATGATTTGCTTCGTAAAGCCCTTCCGGCGTAATGTGGTGCTCGGTATCATTTAATTTGAACCAATAAACATACATTTTCTACATGAACAGTATGAGGGAACATATCCACAGGCTGCACTTTCTCCACCTTAAATCCCTTCTCGCATAAGAACTTAAGATCTCTTGAAAGTGTTGCTGAATCACAACTTACATAAACAATTCTTTCAGGTGCCATTAATACAAGTGTATTAAGAAGCGCCTCATCGCAACCCTTTCTTGGAGGATCAACTACAACTACGTCTGGATGCTTTGCAGAAGCGTCCCCGTCTTTACCATAAATTTCAGGAACCACTTCTTCAGCTTTACCCACCATAAAGTTAGAGTTTGTGATGGCATTAATCTTAGCGTTATTTTTAGCATCCTCAATGGCCTGAGGAACTATTTCCACTCCATAAACCTCCTTTGCCTTTTTAGCAAGGAAGAGAGAAATTGTACCTATTCCACAATACATATCCCATACCACTTCTCCTCCAGTAAGACCTGCAAATTCTAAAGCCTTAGAATAAAGCTTCTTAGTCTGAATTGGATTTACCTGGAAGAAAGATAATGGTGAAATCTGGAATTTAATATCTGCAATAAAGTCCTCAATATAACTGCTGCCATAAAGAGTTTTACACTCTTCCCCTAAGATTACATTGGTGTCCTTTTTATTCAAATTAAGCATAATAGATGTTATTCTTGCAACACCATCACCCTTAGCTTTTAAGTCCTTTTTTAAATCTTCTGATTCTAAGTCATTAAATCTTGAAGCAGCACTTGTCTTTAATTTACTAAAATCAATTGAAAGTAATTTCTCATTAAGCTTATCTGCCTGCTCTGCCTTTAAGCCATTTCCATTAATTACAAGACAGACCATAATCTGACCAGTTGTAAAGCCTGTTCTTATAAGTACATGGCGAACAAGTCCCTTATGCTTAGTTTCATCATATGCAGGGATAGCATTTTCCTCCATCCACTCTTTAACTTTTTGTAAAATATAGACATTTTCCTTAGCACCAATAAGACAATCCTGGTTATCAATAATTGAGTGGGTTCTACCAGCATAAAAGCCCATAACAATCTTGCCATCTTTATTTAATCCCACTGGATACTGTGCCTTATTTCTATAATTAAATTCCGACTCCATGCCAATAACTGGAAGAACCTCTAATTTAGAAGCTCCTGTGAAACCACCAATTCTTTCTAGATTACCTTCCACTAAAGAACGCTTAAATAAAAGCTGAGCCTCATAGTTCATCTGCTGAATCTGACAACCGCCGCACTGTCTAGCAACAGGACACTTTGCCTCGATTCTTGCAGGACTAGCCTTTAGGATCTTCATTAAACGGCCATAGCCATAGTTTTTCTTAGCCTTAATAATCATTGCCTCGATTTCATCCCCGATTAGGGCATCCTTTACAAATAAAGTGTAGCCATCAACTCTACCAATACCCTCTCCACTAGTGCCTAAATCTGTAATTGTTAATTTAACTGTGTCGTTCTTTTTATATGGCATATTAATCCTTTCTTTACATAAAGTCAGCTTGCAACGAATCGTCACAAGCTGTCTTAATAATGTCTCTTTTTTTCTATCTAAAACGTTAATATATCCTTAAAAGCATCAATGCTCTTAAACTACAACCCCTTAAGAACAATGCTCTTAGATAGTTTTTCTAACATTAGCATCTAACCATCTGTTAAAGCCAATCCAATCGTTAGTGTCCTTAGCTTCAAGAGCTTCTCTTAAAGTCTCTAACTTAGCATCAATATTATCTGCCATTGAAAGAGCAATAGCCTCTGCAATTGATGGCTTCTTAGGAGAACCATATTCAAGTTCGCCGTGGTGAGCTAAGATACAGTGTCCAATTTCTAATTTGAGAATTTCCGGGAAGCCTTCAATCTTCTTGATTTTCTCCATAACCATCTCATAACCAATTACTATATGTCCAAGGAAATTTCCTTCGTCTGTATAATCATTTTTAGGAAACTCTGATAACTCTCTAGTTTTACCTGCATCATGAAGCATAGCTGCACTAATAAGTAAGTCTCTGTTTAAATAGTCATAGTTTGATGCCATCTTATCGCAAAGTCTTGTAACTGAAAGGGAATGCTCAAGTAAGCCTCCTGTAAAACCGTGGTGAACTGTCTTTGCTGCTGATGTATTCTTAAATGCCTTAACAAAATTCTCATCATTTCTAAAGAAGGAATTAAGTAACTGCTTTAAATATTCATTCTTAACGCTATCTACAAAGCCAAGTAATTCCTTAAACATATCCTCCACATCATATCTTGAGGATGGTACATAATCAGAAATTACATATTCATCTTCATTAGCCACTCTAATTCTTTCAACTTTAAACTGAAGGCTTCCGTTGTAGCTTGAAATCTGGCCTGATACATCTACAAAATCGCCTACCTCAAACTCCTGAATTCCACCAGAATTTAAGTCCCAAATCTTAGTATCAATCTGACCTGTCTTATCAGCAAGAATTACATTGCCATATTCCTTATTAGTTCTTGTAAGGGCAATCTGTTTCTGCTTTACATAATAAACTTCGCTAATTCTTTCTCCATCTTTTAATGTCTCTATATATCTCATTTTGTTTCTCTAACCTTTAGTTATCCTTTCTAATTAAACCTGCCTACTTTCTTTTAACTGTAACGTCAAAGGTTATCATCTGTAGGCTATCTTTACCTTTTCTCTTAACGGTAATTTCCATTACATCACCGTCTGATTTCTGATATAGTTTCTCACTAAATTCTTGAATTGTCAAAAGGCTTTTTCCATCCACTTCAACAATTACATCTCCTGCCTGTAAGCCCGCTAAATAAGCCGGTGAATTAATCTCTACAGAAGAAATGTAAACCCCTGTTGGAAGGGAATATTTCTCTGCCAATTCATCAGTAATATTCTGTCCTTCAATACCGCAGTACATTACCCCTTGATTGTTAATCATCTCTTCAATGATCCATTTTAAATCTGATAAACCAAGAGCCTTTACTGTAGCATTTTCACTTTCATAAGTTATGCCAACTAAGGCTCCACTTGAATTATATAAAAATCCATAATCGCCACTAGTCTTAGCAACATTAGTTTCAAGTATCTCGAAATTATGGTCTATGGCTATCTTTGTAGATAAACTTGTAATAGTACAATAATTAATTGTATCCACAGAACTATGCAATTTTCCAACAAATATCAACATATCTCCCTGATCTAGCACATAGGAATTACCTAATGTTGCTACTTTTAAGGAATCTCTTATATTCACAGAAATCGCAGAATCACTAAACTTATATAAACTTAAACCTAATTCTTCTGAAGTGTAAACTTGACTTAAAACCACCTGACTTGAATCGCTAAAATTAACTACCAACTCAACATCCTTATCATTCTTATCTCTTACACTTGCACTTGTTATAATCAAATATTCCGAATTAACATGCCCCACAATAACCCCTGGCATCTGATTAGCGCTGTTATCGCCAAGTTCAGATTCAAGGTCATTATACTTATAATCAATTGTTACCACACTTGACTTACAAGCATCCACCATGGATTTAAGATTATTTAGGGCACTATCATAGTCATCCCCAATATCAGGAATATCATCTTCACTGTACTGATCATCAAAATAATCTTCATAGTCATCCTTCTCAATATAGATGACTTCAGTATTCTTCTCTATAATCTTAGCCTTAATCTTTGGCCAAACCAATTTATATAATAATATTATTGCTGCAAGTATCCAGATAATGATTACTATAATTCTAACAATCCTAATTAATTTCTTATACTTCACTCTAGGATTTAAAACTACCTTTTCAGTATATAGCTCAAAATCTGAATTCTCCCCGTTGTCGCCTGTCATAAAAACCCTTTCTTTATAAATAAAACCCTTTTTACATTCTATATTATACACAATATTATGGTTTTTTACCTCAAAATAAGATAAAATTAATTTGGTGCACTATTTTTATTTGTACCTATTAGATATATTTATTAGTTAGGAGTGACATTTTCTTGAATAAGAAAGCAATATATACATTAGAATTTAACAAGATACAAGAACAGTTAGTAGCTAAGGCTTCCTCTGAAGGAGCTAAGGCAATTCTTAGAAAATTAAAGATTGAAACTGATATTAATATTATAAATGAAAAGCTAGACGAAACTAATGACGCTCTTTCTAGAATTTTCCAGAAGGGCAGCCTTGATTTTAGCAAGGTTCGTGACATTAGAGACTCTCTTTTAAGACTTAAGATGGGAAGTTCACTTAACACTAGAGAACTTCTAAACATTAGTGATATACTTACATTATCTAAGCAAATCAAGGAATATTACGAATATAAAGAAGATAGTCTTCAACCAAGCATCGATGCCCTTGAAGAGGCCACAAGCCTTAACAATCAAATTAAGCGCTGCATTCTTTCAGAAGATGAGATTGCAGATGAGGCATCCGCTACACTTAGTGACATTAGACGAAACAAAAGACTTAGCTCCGATAAGATTCACACAGAGCTTAACCGTCTTTTAAATTCCTCAAGCGTAAGGAATTGTCTACAGGATTTTGTTATTACATCAAGAAACGGAAGATACTGTCTTCCTGTTAAGGCTGAATATAAGTCTCAGGTTCCAGGTATGGTCCATGACCAGTCCTCTACAGGTTCTACACTCTTTATTGAACCAGCTTCAGTTGTTAAATTAAATAACGACATTAAAGAATTAGAACTAAAGGAGCAGGCAGAGATTGAAGTCATTTTAGCTAAGCTTAGTGCAAGTGCCAATGAATATCAGGACGTACTTTTAAGCGACTATGAACTTCTTACAAATCTTGATGTTGCCTTTGCTAAGGGAAATTTATCAAAGCAGATGAAGGCCGCAAGACCAACTATGAATACCAACGGAATTATTAACATTAAGAAGGGGCGTCACCCACTTATTGAACAGCACGTTGTAGTTCCTATTGATATTTACCTTGGCCGCGATTTTAAGCTACTTATTATCACAGGTCCAAACACTGGTGGTAAGACAGTTTCCCTAAAGACAGTGGGTTTACTAACCCTCATGGCTCAAGCAGGCCTTAACATTCCTGCTCTCGAGCATTCTGATATTGCTGTCTTTGAAAATGTTTTCGCAGACATTGGTGATGAACAAAGTATTGAACAATCTCTCTCTACTTTCTCATCTCATATGACAAATCAGGTTAAGATTTTACGCCATGCCAATGAAAAAAGCCTTGTGCTTTTTGATGAAATTGGTGCCGGTACTGACCCAACTGAGGGTGCAGCCCTTGCAACATCTATTCTTAACCATTTAAAGAATAAAAATGTAACAACTATGGCAACTACTCACTATTCAGAGCTTAAGATGTATGCCCTTACTACTGAAGGAGTTGAGAATGCCAGCTGTGAATTTGATGTAGAAACTCTAAGTCCAACTTATAAGCTACTTATTGGTGTACCAGGAAAGAGTAATGCCTTTGCCATTTCTAAGAAGCTTGGCCTACCTGAATACATTTTAAAGGATGCCAGCAAGCGTCTAGAAGAAGATGACATTAAGTTTGAGGACTTAGTTACAGACCTTGAGAATACTAGAGCAAAGCTAGAACGTGAGAAGGAAGAAATCACTGCTTACAAGGCTGAGATTGAAAGTCTTAAGGAAAAGCTTGAATCTAAGAATGAAAGAATCGATCAGAGTAAGGATAAGATTTTACGTCGTGCCAACGAACAGGCTGCTGCCATCCTACAGGAGGCTAAGGACTACGCAGATGAGACAATTAAAGTTATGAATAAATCCGGCATGTCTGTTAAAGAGCTTGAAAAGCGCAGAACTGAAGTTAGAACTAAGATTAATAAGCGTAATGAAAAGCTTAAGGTTGAACCTGCTAAGCTTACAAAGCACACATCTTCTAACATTGAAGATTTCAAGAAGGGCATGTATGTTCGCGTTCTTACAATGAATGTAATCGGTAGAATTACTGATATTTACCCAACAAAGAAACAAGTAAATGTCCTTATTGGTAGCTTATCAACTAAGATGCCAATTAAGAATCTAGAGATACTTGAAAACTATAAGGACCCAGAGGAGTCTAAGGCAAATGCATCTAAAACTTCTACTGGTTCTAGCAAGATAAAGATGGGCAAGGCCGCTCATGTAAAAACTGAAATCAACTTACTTGGATATACTGTTGATGAAGCCATTTCAGTTCTTGATAAATACCTAGATGATGCTTATATTGCAAAGATTCCACAGGTAAGAATTGTACATGGTAAGGGTACTGGAGCCCTAAGAAATGGTATTACCGCCTATTTACGTGGCGTTCCATATATTGCAAGCTTTAGACTTGGAAATATCGGGGAGGGCGACGCAGGCGTTACAATCGTAGATTTTAAATAAAAAAAAGGGGAAAAATAAAATGGCAACAAAACAAAAAGTAATGATCGTAGATGATGATGAGAATATTGCCGAATTAATCTCACTTTATCTAACAAAGGAATGCTATGAGACACTTATAGTTTATGACGGAGAAAGCGCTCTTTCTCAGTTTCAGACTTTCAAGCCAAATCTAATTATCCTTGATTTAATGCTTCCAGGCATGGATGGCTATCAGGTTTGTCAGGAGATTAGAAAGCATAGCAACACACCAATCATTATGTTATCTGCAAAGGGGGAAACCTTCGATAAGGTCTTAGGACTTGAGCTTGGCGCTGATGACTACATGATTAAACCATTTGAAACTAAGGAATTAGTGGCAAGAGTTAAGGCAGTGCTTCGTCGCTACCACCTTCCACAGCTTTCTCTAGCAGAAAACTCTAATTCAAAATGTGTTGAATACCCAGACCTTACAATTAACCTAGACAACTACGCTGTAAGCTATGCTGGCAGCAATATCGATATGCCACCTAAGGAAATTGAATTACTTTATTTCCTTGCAGCTGCACCAAATCAGGTGTTTACAAGAGAACAGCTACTAGATAATATCTGGGGTTATGAATATGCAGGAGATACACGTACAGTAGATGTACACGTTAAAAGAATTCGTGAAAAGATAAAGGACAATGACCACTGGGCCCTTGAGACCGTTTGGGGTATTGGATACAAATTTGTTGTAAAATAAGACATTAACGGGAGAATACTAATATGCGCTATAAAATGCTTTATAAACATATTTTGATATATGTGCTAATTACTGCCTGTAGCCTAATTTTAGTTAATACTGTATGTTATAAAACTCACTACAACAGGGAGTACCATTACTATGCAGAGAATATGTATTCAATGGCAACCCAGATATCTAGTGAATATGCCCTAGACTATTTTAGTGAATCACATTTACGTGAAATTGAGCTAGAATTAGCGACTATTTCTAAGCTTGACGGCACTCGTATCATTTTCATAGAACCAAATGGAACTGTGGTACTTGATACAGAATATGATAATAGCAACAGCAGCGATTCAAATGTGCTCTATACCGTAGAGGGCTTTGATTATAGCAAGTTAAAGGGAAGACACACGGAATATAGCGATTTTTATGGAACTTTTGACAGTCCCGCAATCACAGTATATGCGCCAATAACCTACACCTATGAAATTAAAGGTTACGTAGTTATTAGCATGCCAGAATCCGTGGTGCAAGATAGAGTTGATGCCACCTTTAACATAAACTACATCACCCTAACAATCGTGCTTGTGCTAACCCTTGCCTTTTTGATTGTCTACTTTATTCAGGTTCACAAGCCTCTTAAGAAGATTATCAAGGCAACGGAAGAATATGGTAAAGGTAATTTTGACTACAAGATTAATATTAAAAATACCGACGAAATCGGTAGGTTAAGCTCTTCCCTTGAATATATGGCAAATCAAGTTGGAGATATGGATATGTTCCAGCAAAAGTTCCTATCCAATATTTCCCATGATTTTAGATCGCCTCTTACCTCAATTAAGGGCTATCTTGAAGCCATTGAAGATGGAACAGTTCCACCAGAAATGATTAAGAAATATATTCGAATAATTCTATTTGAAACAGATAGACTTACTAAATTAACTAGTAACATTTTAACTCTTAACGAACTTGACCCTAAGAGTGTGCGCCTTGAGATTACAACCTTTGATTTAAATTCCATCATAAGACACACCGTTGAAACTTTTGAAGGAAAATGTAAACAAAGACACATAAACTTCTCAATAATTTACGCAAGCTCTAAGGAATTAGTTAAGGGGGATAAATCAAAGATTGGTCAGGTTATTTATAACTTAATTGATAATGCTATTAAATTTAGCCCAGACCACTCAACCATTGCAATTACCGTTAAGGAACGAGGCGAGAAAGCCTTTGTTTCTGTAAAGGATCACGGTTGTGGAATTCCAAAGGAAAATCTTGATAAGATTTTTGATAGATTCTACAAATCAGATGCCTCAAGAGGTAGAGACAAGAAGGGTTCAGGCCTTGGCCTTTCAATTACCAAAGAAGTTATTGCAGCCCACGATGAAAACATCGATGTAATCAGTACAGTAGGTGTCGGTACAGAATTTACCTTCACCCTTGAACTAGCAAAGAAGTCCAATAGCTCCTTTCTAGATTAAAAAATTTGCGAGCAAAGAGATTATCTCCTTGCTCGCTTTTTATATGTCTTTTTTATTCAAACCTATCTACCGTAATTTGATAAAATCCCATCAATAGCCTTTGAAGCCTCACTCTTTGTAAATTCTTCTATAGGCTTTTCAAGAGTCAGATTGTGCTGTGCACAAAGGGATGAAAGAAATCTAATCTGGGCAGCCGTAATAGGCGATGTCTTCTTTATTGAATAAAAGACCTCCTCTGCTCCATTAATTAATTCCTCATCACTAGTTAATGCCGCCAACTTTTCATAAAGTCTAAAGGCACTAATGGCATCATCATAGGCTCTATGAGAATGTCCTGGATCTATATTAAAGTAAACACATAAATCCACTAATTTTCTTGAGGGAAGCTCTGGCAATAACTTTCTTGCGATTTTAAGAGTATCAATAACCTTATTAGGTATATTTTTATTATTAGCCTTAGCTGCCACCTTTAAAAAGCTATAATCAAAGGCAACATTGTGACCTAAAATCACATCGTCCCCTATAAATTCCACTGCATCTCCAATTATCTCTTCAATGCTTGGCTTGCCAATTAAATCGAGAGGTGTAATTGAAGTAATATCTATAATTCTCTGGCTAAGCTCTGTGTCAGGATTCACTAGCTGATTAAAAGTCGCAACAACTTCCCCCTCCACAATTCTTGCCATGCCAATTTCAATAATCTTGTCGTTACTAGGATCAACCCCAGTAGTTTCAAGGTCTAGGGCAACAAATCTCTTTAGCATACTTTCTCCTTACAAATATATTCCCACTCATGAAAGCTTCTTATCCTTTGACTTACAAATATCCTTTAGAAAACACTTATCGCAAAGGGGCTTTCTTGCCACACAAATCTCCCTACCAAAAGTAATAATCTGGATGTTATATAAAATCCAATGGTCCTTTGGCAGAACCTTCATAAGCTCAAACTCAATCTTTTCAGGGTCCGTTTCCTTAGTAAATCCAAGTCTATTAGAAATCCTCTTTACATGAGTATCCACCACAATACTTGGATCATTGAAAATGTTACCCCTTATGACATTGGCTGTCTTTCTTCCAACTCCTGCAAGACTAGTTAAGTCCTCTAGCTTGCTTGGCACCTCGCCATTATATTTCTCCAACAAAATCTTAGCTGTGGCAATAATGTTCTTTGCCTTATTGTGATAAAAGCCAACGGAATGGATATCCTTTTCAAGCTCCTTTAAGTCAGCCTTTGCAAAATCAGAAACTGTCTTATATTTCTTAAAAAGCTCCTTAGTAACTAAATTGACGCGCTCGTCTGTACACTGAGCCGACATCATAGTAGCCACTAATAACTCCCAAGGGCTGTTGTAATTTAAACTAACCCTAAAATCCCTTCCATAATGCTCATCTAAAAGAGCTAAAATCTCCTTGGTCCTTTTAGTCGCCATTAATTTTTCCTTTCTTCTGGATGATCTTTTAAGTACGCCTCATAAAGATCTGGTCTAAAGCGCTTTGTCCTCTCTAAAGACTTCTCATGTCTCCATTCATCGATTTTGGCATGATGTCCTGAAAGTAATACCTCCGGCACCTTTTTGCCTCTAAATTCCACAGGACGTGTGTACTGAGGGTATTCTAATAAGCCATCAGAAAAGCTCTCAGTTTCAGCGGAAACATCGTTATTAAGGACTCCCGGCACAAGTCTTGAGATAGAATCAATAACTACCATAGCCGCAAGCTCACCACCTGTAAGCACATAGTCTCCAATAGAGATATAGTCTGTAACTATCTCCTCTAGGGCTCTCTCATCAATACCCTCGTAGTGTCCACAAAGAATCACTAATTCCTCTTCCTGTGCTAATTCCTTAGCCTTTGCCTGTGAAAATGTTTCTCCCTGGGGAGTCATATAAACCACCCTTGGCTTTGTTCCCTTAGTGACAATATTTTCATAACACTCCACAACAGGACCCGGCTGCATTACCATTCCGGCTCCACCACCATAAGGATAGTCATCCACCTTAAGGTGCTTGTCGTGAGTATAGTCTCTTATATCCACCGCATTAACTGAGAGGATACCTTTATCTATTGCTCTGCCTGTAATACTAGTATTAAGGGCATCCATAATCATCTGGGGAAATAATGTTAAAACATGAAATTTCATAAATTCCTCCGTATCTAAACTTAGTTAGAGCTTAGTCCAACTGATTAAAAATGCTAAAGCCCTCGCACACCAAGAACTTTAGCATCAATTTCTAAATATTATCAAGTATTCATCGGAATCTTTTCACCGATTAGTTTATTACTGTAAACATTCTGCAAGCTTATTAAGTAAGAATGGATAGTAGTCAGGCTTAAGTTCATAACCTGCATTAGTCATATCTGATGATAAATGACCTGTTGAATCCTTAAAGGCATCTGCAATATTAACGAATGTATAACCGTTAGAGCTTGCACCTTCGCTTAATAAATTGTTATATGTATCAATATCTGCCTGATTAGCATTATGAGCATCATCATATGTCTGACTAATTGGTGTTACTGAAAGCACCACAATACTAGCACTTGGTAACTTCTCTTTAAGTGATGCTACTAACTGAAGCATATACTGATATGCATCATTAGAAGATCTTGTACCATAGTTGAAATCATTAAGACCAACCATTACATAAACAACACTTGGATTAATAGCTGCAACTGAGTCAACAAAACCTGTTGCCTTATCTGTTGTCATATTAGCATCTGTTACTACATTAGTTGATGCTGCGTATCCATAATGGCTAATACCACTAATTACTGAGTCTCCAAGGAATGCTGCATTCTCATAGAAAGCACTTGATGTATAAGACTCACTTGTTGCTGTTGCTGATACTGAATAGCTATTACCAGTTGTTGCTGCTGCAGTTGTTTCTGTCTCAGACTCTGTTTCAGCCTCTGTCTGTGCTTGTGTTTCTGTTACAATTTCTGTAGTTGCCTCTGCAACTGCTGTAGTCTCTTTATTGTTTGTAGACTTAACTGACTTTTTAGTTAATACACTTGTAAATACAATTGCAAGTACAACAACTAGAATCGCCAAACCCCCACCTATAATATACTTCTTAAACTTGTTCCAAGTTCTCATCTTACGGTTAATCTTAATCTTAGCTTTACCCCCGTTGTTATTATCCGTAGCCATTATAAAAAATCCTCGCACTTCTTCTTATTTCGGTTAGGTTAAGTTAATAATATCTTAGGGCCTAACGATGACATTTGCCTAAAAAAACAAATGGTAGTGAATTAGATTTTGTCCAATTCACTACCCTATTTTACCACCTTAAGCGTCTTAATACAACTGCTGATGTCTTTCTAAGTCCAATATCTAGCCATCCGTTCTTTAAATGATATCCTAGCTTATCGGTACTATATCCATTTTCAAAAGTAACCATTATCTGTTCCACGTCATCATCATATGAGAAGCCAGCCTCTACTAAGGATATTCTAACTCTTCTTTCATCCTCGCTGTTATTAATAATAACCACTGCTGAATCTTCCCTTGTAAACCTTGCATAGGATAAAATGTTATGCTCAGAGTAAAGTGGCTTATAAGAGCCCGTTCTAAACACCTGATTTTCATTATGCATCTTAATAATATCCCTATGAAAAGCTATTAATTCCTTATCTTCACTTCCCCATGGATAAGTTCTTCTATTATCTGGATCTGTAAATCCACAAACTCCTGCCTCATCACCATAGTAAATAGTCGGTGCTCCCGGCCATGTAAACTGCATTACCACCGCTTCTTTAAATACGGCTTTGTTTACATTTTCAGAAGCCTTCTCAGGACCAAGGCTAGCAGTTCTACCTACCATTCTATTAGTTCTTGTAAGGAATCTAGAATGGTCGTGGTTTGAAAGCTCATTCATGGAAATCATGTAGCTTTGATGGCCCATTCTAGCCATGTTATGTCTCATTGCCCCAAAGAAATAATCAGGATTTCCCACAGAATCTGCCCTAAACTCATCACTGTGCTTTTCCATACCCGTTAAAAACCAAGTAATAGGCTCCATAAAGGCATCGTAGTTCATAATGGTATCCCACTGATCTCCCTGCAACCAGTCATAAGAATCGCCATAATTTTCAGCCAAAATAATGGCATTAGGATTAGCCTTCTTAACCACCTTTCTAAACTTTCGCCAAAACTCGTGATTATAATCAGCGCTATGTCCTAAGTCTGCTGCAACGTCAAGTCGCCATCCATCAACATTGTAGGGTGGTGAAACCCATTTTTTACCAATATTTAAAATGTATTCCTCTAGCTTCTTTGACTCTTCGTAATTTAGTGTTGGCAAAGTATCATGGCCCCACCAACCGTCGTAAGAATCATTATCTGGCCACTGATTACTATAAAACTTAAAGAAAGAATTATAAGGACTTTCTGCAGCCTCGTAGGCACCCGTTTCATATTTTGTATTAGAAGAGCTATATAAATGCTCTCTATCTAGCCACTTATTAAAGGAACCGCAGTGATTAAACACGCCATCAATAATGACCTTCATACCTCGCTTATGAACTTCCTTCATAAACTTTGCGAAAAACTCGTTACTAGCATCAAGGTTTTTCATATTAGTAACTCTATCAATAAAACGTGTGGCATGGGTGTTATCTTGATCTTCCTTATCAAGTAACTCACCCTTGTCAGACACAATAACTCCAAAGTGTGGATCAATATGATCGTAATCCTGTATATCGTATTTGTGATTAGATGGCGATACAAATATAGGATTAAGATAAATAACCTCAATCCCCAAGGACTCTAAATAATCGAGCTTATCAAGCACCCCTTGTAAATCGCCGCCATAAAACTCCCTAACGCCCATGGCTGCAGGATATTTTCCCCAGTCCTTTACAGAAGTAACATGCTCTCCTATATAGCTATATTCGTCATCTAATACATCATTAGATTCATCTCCATTGTAAAATCTATCCACGTAGATTTGGTACATAACTGCACCCTTCGCCCATGCAGGTGTTTTGAAACCTGGTGAAATTTGGAAATTATAATAAGGATTCAAATCTTTTGTTGCCCCGATTTGATTGTAATACCCGATTGCCTTACCAATTTCTACCTTAAAATAATAAAAGACCCTGTCATTTCCAACCTTTATCTTAGCCTCGTAATAATCAAATACAATGTCTGATTCTACTCTGTTCATGACATATTCCACATTATTAGCAACTAAGATTGCCCTATCAACATTAAACCTTCCTGTTCTTAGGCGAATAGCCACCTCGTCCCCAGGCATTGGCTCTTCCGGCCTTCTATAATCTTTAGTTCCATCAGAAAATAAGTACTTAGTGTGTAGTGTAGGCTTTACACCGCACATAAATACAGCTTTCTTCTCCCAATCTGCTAGGTTTTCAAATGTTCTCATTAACCTCATAGGACACTTCTCCCCTTAGCTATATCTTTAAAATAATTTTATATCGTATAGTTGATTTTTTCAAGTTAAATCTAGGAATAATATGATAAATATATCGAATTTCAATCATAAACGCTCATTTAGAATATTAGAATAAAAAGAAAAAAGACGTGCCATAGCACGTCTCCTTACGTTCCCATTTCCTCTGAATAAATAAATCTGGGGGGATCGATTTATTCACGAGAAGGTATTTCACTTATTATGGGGTGTAGCAAAAAATATATAATGTATTGGGGGTTTTTACAGTTATTATAATAGCAAATCAGCAATCGAAAGTGTTACCAAACATACCAAAAAAATTAAGATTTTTTTGGTAGTTATGCATAACTGTATCATGTATACAGAATACAATCCGTGATTTTTTGGCTATTTCAATCAAATTTGAATGACTATTTTTTAACAAACCATCAAAAAAGTAAGGCTAGGTAAAAAACCTAGCCAAACTTTACACAATTAGTTTTTATATTCTTAATAAGAATGCTGCTGTATTTAAATAAATTAGTAAACTACCTGCATCTACAATAGTTGTAATAACTGGTGAAGCCATAACAGCTGGGTCAAGCTTTAACTTAGCTGCAATTAAAGGTAGGATTCCACCTACTGACTTAGCCATAACTACTGTACAGAATAAGGCGATACCAATTGTAATACCAACTAAATACTGACCTGGATACATAATCCAGATTCTAGCCACATCAAATACTGCCAAGAAGAAACCACAAATAACCGCTACTCTAGCCTCTTTCCACCAAACTCTATACCAATCCTTTGGTCTAATCTCTCCCATAGCAAGAGAACGAATAATAAGAGTAGATGCCTGACCACCGGCATTTCCGCCTGTATCAGTTAGCATTGGAATAAAGGAAATAAGAATTGGCATTGCAGTAAAGGCCTCCTGCCAACTAGCAAGTATTCCGCCACTAATCATATCTGTAATCATAAGCACCATAAGCCAAACAATTCTATTCTTAGCTAGCTTAATTACTGGTGTCTTAAGATAAGGTGTCTCTGATGGCACCATGGCACCCATTCGCTCAATATCTTCAGTTGTCTCTTCTGTCATGACATCCATTGCATCATCGTAGGTAATAATACCTACTAATCTGTTCTCACTATCTACAACAGGCAAAGCAAGGAAGTCATACTTAGAAATTATCTTTGCAGCCTCTTCCTGATCTTCATCCGTTGTAACAAAGATTACATTTTTAGACATAATCTCAGAAATCTTCTTATCAAGTTCTGAAACTAAAAGAGTCTTAACAGTTACTACACCCTCAAGAACTCTCTTGGCATCCATAACATAGCAAGTATAAATAGTCTCACTATCCTGACCATTTTCCCTAATATAGTCAATGGCCTCTCTTACAGTCATGTCCTCTTTTAAGCCAATAAACTCAGGGGTCATAACACTAGCTGCTGAGTCCTTTTTATACTGCATAAACTGATTGATCGTATTTCTCATGTTAGGATCTGCTGTCTTTAGCACACGCTCTACAACTGTAGCCGGCATCTCCTCTAACATATCTACCGCATCATCTACTGCTAAATCATTGATAATACTATAAAGTTCCTGGTCTGTCATGGTCACCACAAGGTGGTGCTTCATGTCTGTGTTAAATTCAGTGAATACATCTGCTGCCAAATCCTTTGGTAACATTCTAAAAACAACAGCTGCTTCTTCAGCTGGTGCCTCTTCAATAAAATTTGCTACATCCACTTCATTCATTTCTAGCAATTCTTTGCGCACATTAAGATACTCACGATTCTCTAATAGAGTCGTAAGTAGAACATTTTTCTCATTCATCATAAGTTCATATTAACGCCTGTGAACTAGTAGGAAAGCTTATGATTCTGCTCCGTATTAAATTAAAAGTATGAATAAACTCGATAGATTAATTCGATTCGACAGAATAACTTCTTAGAAAATATATATAAATGAGGAAGACTTCACACAAGAAATACATTTTCCAAAAAATAAATTCTGCAATGGAACAGAATCATCCATACTTCGTCCTGGAATATCGTTCATGCGTTTATCCTCCTTTCATAATAGACATAAATTTACATTACCCATAACAGTATAGCGAAATTTTTAATTCTTGACAAGTTTTGTGAAAAAAAGGACCGGCCTCTTTACGAAACCGATCCTAATTAATCTTAATAAAAATGTATCTCTTACTCTGTTACTGTGCTATCCTCATCAAATAAAGCTTCGAATTCTTGTCTTGAAATCTTCTCTTTCTCAAGAAGAAGATTAGCTGACTTTTCTAAGACATCTTTATTCTCAAGAATAATCTTTCTAGCCCTATCATAACATTCAGAAACAATTCTCTTAACTTCTTCATCAATTGTAGCTGCAATAGCTTCGCCATAAGGTCTTGTATGAGCTAAATCTCTACCAATAAATACCTCATCATTATCAGTATCGTAATTAATTGTACCAAGCTTTTCTGAAAAACCATACTTTGTAACCATTGCTCTAGCTGTTTGAGTTGCCTGCTTAATATCCTGTGAAGCGCCTGTTGTAATATCATCAAAGACAAGCTCTTCTGCAACTCTACCACCTAAGCTAACAATAATGTCTTGTAACATCTTGCCCTTAGTATTAAACATTTCATCCTTCTCAGGAAGAGGCATTGTATAACCTGCTGCCCCCTGACCGGTAGGAATAATTGACACTGAATGAACAGGACCAACATCTGGTAATACGTGGAAAAGAATAGCATGACCTGATTCATGATAAGCTGTAATCTTCTTCTCCTTCTCAGAGATAATCTTACTCTTCTTCTCAACACCTATACCCACCTTAATAAAGGCATATTTAACATCTTCATTACTAATATATCTTCTCTGATTCTTAGCTGCATTAATTGCCGCCTCATTAAGAAGATTCTCAAGATCTGCGCCTGTAAAACCTGCTGTAGTTCTTGATAAACTATCTAAATCTACATCATCGCCAAGTGGCTTCTTACTAGCATGTACATTTAAGATTTCAAGTCTACCTTTAACATCAGGTCTACCAACTACAACCTTTCTATCAAAACGACCAGGTCTTAAAATAGCTGGATCTAAGATATCTACTCTGTTAGTAGCAGCTACTACAATAATACCTTCGTTTACACCGAAACCATCCATCTCAACAAGTAACTGATTTAGAGTCTGCTCACGTTCATCGTGGCCACCACCCATACCAGTACCTCTACGTCTAGCAACGGCATCAATTTCATCAATAAATACTATACAAGGAGAATTCTTCTTAGCCTCTTCAAAAAGATCACGTACTCTAGATGCACCAACACCTACGAACATTTCTACGAAATCTGAACCTGAAATACTAAAGAATGGAACCCCTGCCTCGCCTGCAACGGCCTTAGCAAGTAAAGTCTTACCTGTTCCCGGAGGGCCTGTCAAAATAACACCCTTTGGAATACGCGCTCCTAAGTTAGTATATTTTGTAGGATCCTTTAGGAAATCTACGATTTCCTCTAATTCTTCCTTCTCTTCATGAAGACCAGCTACATCCTCGAATTTAATCTGATTATCTTCGTTATTAATTAGCTTAGCCCTACTCTTACCAAAGTTCATCATCTTAGAACCGCCACCGCCTGCGTTGGCCTGTCTTGTCATGAACATTAAGATAATAACAATTACCACAATGCTAAGTACAAATGGAAGAATTGTTGTTACCCACACACTAACTCTTGTTACATCTTTTAGAGTATATTCTATATCGTTATCCTCAAGAACTGACTCTACTTCTGTTACATCTGATACATTAAGTTTCTTCGTAGTATCATCATTAAGTGTAATAGTAATTACACCTGTTGGTACCTCTGAATTTTGCTTAATGTCTACGGAGGTTATATTCTCATTTTTGATGTCTTTTTTGAAATCGCTGTAAGTATAATCCGCTGACTGGTTACCTATTAAATAAACTGCGAACCAAATAAGAGCAATAACAATAATGACAAATAAGTAAACACCCATTCCGCCAAACCTGTTGTCCTTCTTTGACTCCATCCCAAGCCTCCTTATATAGTTTTTTCTTCCCCTAATAATCTATCTAGATTACTCTATAAGTAATTAGGTATTAGTTCTCATCCATATGTAAAACGCCGATAAATGGAAGGTTTCTATACTTCTGATCGTAATCTAAACCGTATCCAACAACGAATTCATCTGGAATGTTGAAACCATTATATTTAACATTAACTTCAACTTCTCTTCTCTCTGGCTTATCAAGTAATGTACATACCTCTAAGCTAGCAGGCTTTCTCTCTTCTAAAAGAGGGATTAACTTTGATAAAGTGTTACCTGAATCAATAATATCTTCAATAATAATTACATCCTTGCCTTCAATGCTCTCATCAAGATCCTTCTTAATCTTAACTGTACCGCTTGATGTTGTGCCACTGCCGTAGCTTGAAGCCTGAATAAAATCTATAATTACTGGAACATGGATTCTCTTAGCGAGTTCGCAAGTAAAGAAGATGCTTCCCTTAAGAATGCAAATAAGTGTAACCTCCTTACCTTCGTAATCCTCGTTAATCTTCTCGCCTAATTCGTTAATTCTCTTAGCTAATTCATCCTCAGAAATTAGTACGCTAATTGAATGGTTATCCATAATATTACCTCCAAAATTAAATCTTCCTAATCTTTATAATATAAGTTATTTATTATAAGATAAAATTTAATTATAGTGCCATAATCTTAGTCGTCAAGCCAACTTATTACAACTTTAAAGTAGTGAAGTTCTGTTCAATAAAAATTACAATAGAAATTCGACTATAAGAACCTTTTTTGTTGTGTCACTAACTAATGCAGATTCGGATCTTCTTACGCCAAATGCCCATAAACACTCATTATCCTGACAAACTAATAGACAAGATTTTCTAAAATCCCTATCAATCTTTCTATTAATTAACTCATTCTTTAACTTATGAGAATGTCCAAGTTCATCCACCACAAGAAAGTCTCCTGCTTCTCTATAGCGTATTACTATTGTTGACTTAATTTTATCATAATCAAAACATTTAGCATAGTCACTGTTATAGTCTTTTATTGAAATTTTATTATCAACTAGTCTTAATCTAAGGCCCCTTATCTTAATAATTTTTCCTTTGTAAAATGCATCAAAATCCCTTTCAATTAAAAGCTCATTTTCCATGTCCGTTTTTTTCAAAGCTTCCAAATCGATTTCTAGTTTTAATTTTTCCGGATTATCTTCTATATTTATATTCTGACTTTCTTCTATATTTACTGTATGTCTTTTTTCTACAAAAATATAATCATAGCCTTTTCTTGCCACAAGACCGTAGGGAAGGCTTACTTCCTTACCAGTTTCTAAGCTCACTAATTTATAAACGTCTTTTACATTTATCTCATATATGTCTTTTTTAGCAGCTGCTGCCAAAGATAAAACCCTATATATAAGCTCATTTGCAATAAATCTATCAAGGCAAGCTAACTCTTTTAAATTTATCTTATAGACCTCGCCCTCTACTAAGACTGCTTTTGAAAATGCATCACTTGTGACATTTTCAATAAAATCCTCCATTAACTGCATACGGCTAGCCATATTAGAGAGGTTCTCTACAAAATTACTATTTACATTTTTTTCAAAACTTGGGATTATAACATTTCTTATAGAATTCCTAGTGTAGTCATTGTTAAAATTCGTCTCATCCACTACATAGGAAAGAGAATTCTCTCTTATATATTCCTCAATCTCCGACCTTTTAAGGCAAAGAAGCGGTCTAATAATTCTGTCCCTTACAGGCTTAATGCCCCTAAGGCCCTTAAGATTTGTGCCCCTTGCCATGTTCATAAGAATAGTCTCTGCCTGATCGTTTTGGTGATGGGCAACAGCGATTCTTGTAGGCTTATTGAAGTTTTCTAATTTACTAGCTATTTTAGCTGCTGTTTTAGTAGTTGTTTTAGTGGTCGCCCCAATCTTTTCATCTAGTTCTTTTGCAAGCTCTTCAAAGATTTCATAACGCTTTAATCTGCCTGCCTCTTCCACTGTAAGGCCTAATTCCTTTGCAATTCCGATGCAATCAATTCTTTTTACCACTAAATCGATTGTCTTATTTTTACAAAAATCTCTTACAAAATTTTCGTCCCTTGTGGCATTTTCTCGAATCCCATGATTTACATGGACCGCCAGCAAATGAATGTCTAGATTATTATCTTTAATAAAGCTATCTAGAATAGAAATTAAGCAAATAGAATCAGCGCCCCCTGATAGTCCCACTATCAAGTTGGCGCTCTCTAGCATATTATTCTCATTTATAAAATCATATACTCTCTTAACTCTATTATTCATCGGCCTTAAAAATAATTTCATCTGGACAGATTAATCCAAACTTATTCTTTGCAATCTCCTCTACAAATTTCTTTGATTGAATGTATTCTTGATAGTCCTCTAAGTCACTGGCTCTCTGAGTTTCTTCATCCACCTGTGATTGAACCTCATTGATTTGTGATTCAAGTTCTCTGTTCTTGGCATTTAAATTCATTTGATTATTTATAAGTAGTAAAGCAAACATTGCAAGAACCGCCACAGCTGCTCCAAGTGCTAATTTTGTAGACCAACGCTGGCGCTTTCTTCTTCTTTCCTTTTCTCTCCTTGATTCCCTAACCATAATTTCTCCTATTTTTTCAAACCCAATCTATAAATACTCAAACATTTCCTTAGCTTCTTCTTTCTTGACTACATCCTTTACGTCTGTAACCCTAGCTTTAACGTTCTTATTACCAAACTGGATGTCAATAATATCGCCTACCTTAACATCATAAGAAGCCTTGGCAACTTTTCCATTTATTGTAACTCGACCTGCATCGCAAGCGTCATTTGCTACTGTTCGTCTCTTTATTAATCTAGATACTTTTAAATACTTATCTAATCTCATTTTTTTACCTCTTATTAAATATTTTTCTCTTTTAGTCTCCTACCATTATATAAATTTTAAGAAATTAAGTAAAGGGTAGAAGCTTCCTTAATTCTAAACTCTTAGAATTTTGATCTGCCATATCTTAGCATTAGATAGTCTATAATGTAATCCACACTCTTATCTATACCTAGCTTTGAGCTGTTTAGACAAAGGTCATAACGCTTAGCATTTCCCCAGCTGTTGCGCAGCTGACTGTTGTGAAATCTCTTTCTATTGCTATCATGCCTGCTTATCTTTTCCTTAGCCGTCTCTAAGTCCACCTTATATTTTGACATAATTCTTTCAATTCTTGCATGCTTGTCACCTGTTATGAAAATGGTAATCACATTTTCACGGCCCTTTAGCACCTGATCACCTAGTCTGCCTACAATTACAAAGCTAACCCCGCTGTCTGCCATCTCTGTAATATAGTCAAACTGCAGTTCATTTACCACAGCCCCAACGCTATCCATAACAATATCCGACTCCCTAGTAAAAAGTCTCTTCCTTTTATACTTGTCGGCGGCGTTTTTGTCCACTTTTATGCTAGTTACCAGCTTGTCTAACATTTTCCTATCTAAAAATGAAATACCAAGCCTCCTTGATAACTTCTCCCCGATTTCATGACCGCCAGAACCATACTGTCTGCCAATGCATATAATAATTTGTTTATCCATTAAAAATCACCCCAAAATTTAAAATTTGGCATTTTTCACGTGTCATTATTCATAGTTACATTTTACATCTTTTCATAACAATTTGAAAGAAAAGATTGTTAATATTTTAATTTATTGTATTTCTCTTTTCTAATTTAATAAAAAATGATATGATTTTTAACATAAGAAAGACAAGCGCGAGAAAGCGCAGAAAGAGGGAGAAGTTATGGCATTACACGTAATGGATGAAGCTAACCGTTGCTTGCAGTGTAAAGTACCACAGTGTCAGAAAGGTTGTCCAATTCACACAGACATCCCAACTGCCATTAGACTTTTAAAGGAAAACAAGTTAGACGAAGCTGGAAAAATGCTTTTCGAGAACAATCCTTTAACAACTGTATGTAGCTTGGTTTGTAATCATGAAAAACAATGTGAAGGACACTGCGTTCTAGGTAGAAAAGGTGCACCTGTACATTTCTCAACAATAGAAAATTACATTTCAACAACATACGCAAACAAAATGGTTGCCGGCCCAAAGCCATCAAATGGCATGAGAGTTGCAATCATAGGTTCAGGTCCTGCAGGTATTACAATTGCTATTATTTTAGCAAGATACGGTTATAAAGTAACTATTTTTGAAGGCAAAGATAAGATCGGTGGCGTACTACGTTACGGCATCCCAGAATTCAGACTTCCAAAGTCAGTAATCGATGACCTTGAATACCGTCACCTAGAATTAAAAGGCATTCAGGTAAGACCAAACACAAGAATCGGTGGAGCTATTGGCATCGACGATTTATTCCGCGATGGCTACAAGGCAATATTCATCGGAACTGGCGTATGGCAGCCAAACTCACTTCATATTAAAGGTGAGACCTTTGGAAATGTACACTTTGGTATCAACTACCTAAACAACCCAGATAGCTATAAGCTAGGCAAGAAGGTAATCGTAATCGGTGCCGGAAATGCAGCTATGGATGTGGCTAGAACAGCCATCCGTAAAGGTGTACAAGACCTTACTTGTGTATCAATCACTAAGGAAGTTGCAGCTAGCCAGTATGAATTCTCATACGCACAGCTAGAAGGCGTAAAATTCCTCTACAACCTAAAGCCAGTTGAAATCAAAGACGACGGCATCATTTTAAGAGAAGTAGAAGAAGCAGAAGATGGCACATTAACAGATATTGAAGGCACTGATAAGTTCTATGATGCAGACAGCATCATCGTATCCATCAGCCAAGGCCCACAGAATACCATTGTTAATACAACAAAAGGCTTAAATGCAACAGCAAGAGGCTTACTCGATGCAGACGAAACAGGCCACACAAGTAGACCTGGAATCTTTGCATCCGGCGACGTTGTAAACGGCGCAAGAACAGTAGTAGAAGCCGTAGCACATTCAAAAGTCGTAGCAGAATCAATGCATCAGTATATGCAGTCATTAAGCGAAGAAGAAAAAGAAGCTTAAAGAAAGATTTTGGATAAAAGAAAAAGTAATAAGAAATTTAAGAATAAAAAATACCGACTATCATAATTAGAAGAAACTCTAGATTGAGAAAACTCTAAAGATGAAGTCGGTATTTTTTATGCAAATTTGCAAAATGCAATATGTCCATTTTCTTCAAAAACAAAAAACAGCAAACAGCGCAGCGCATTTGCGTCCGGGGCGCGATACACAGCCAAACAACGAAGTGCATTTGGCGTCCGTCCCTCCAACACTTCCGGCATCGCTCCCCAGCCAAACAGCAAAGCGCATTTGGCGTCCCTCCTCCAACACTTCCGGAAATACTCCCCAGCCAAACAGCAAAGCGCATTTGGCGTCCCTCTCCACCACTTCCGGCATCGCTCCCCAGCCAAACAGCAAAGTGCATTTGGCGTCCCTCTCTCCCAACGCACCCTCCCGGAAATACTCCCCAGCCAAACAGCATCGCGCATTTGGCGTCCGTCTCTCCCCTCCCCCGGTAGTCATACACTGCCGGAGGGGGTGCCCGCCGAGGGGGCCTCGGCGGGGGAATGTGAATCGGGGGATGAAATCCCTTAATCGTTACGCTCCCCTGGGGGCCCATTTATAACCGCATAGGGGGGAGGGGGAGAGGCCCCGAAGAAAACCATTGAGCGCCAGTCAGCACTCGCTCCTTAAAAGGGGGGGAAGCCCCTTTTAAGAAGCGAAGTACTGTTACTAGGCGCTCTGAGCGAAAGCGTGTTTTCTGAGGGCGCGCTCTCCCCTCCCCCAAAACACTGCATTAAAAAAGGGGCCCCCTCGGACCCCAACAAAGAAGGGATTTCATCCCCCCTTCACATTCCACCACTTCAACGCCCCAACTTAAAGTCCACTACATACCAACTTCCACTCTTCTTCACCCAAATAATCTTCAAGGTTGTAGGATACTCCCTTACATCCCCGCTATTTGTCACAACAGAAGCTGTTACACTGGCCTCCACGCTAAAGCAATCCTCTGTGTACTGCTGATAATTGCTTGTTTCAATCTCGCCATAATCAATACTCTTAGGTGTACCATTCCAAGCAATAGCCACAGCAGAATTTGAAAAAAGTTTTCTAGCATTACTAGCAGAAAGCGTATAATTCTGAACTTTGCTCACCTGCTTTGTATTAATTACATAGTCTACATATTCGTAAATATAATCACGCACTCTTTGATCTACAGAATTTATAAAATCCTCACTACAATCAAAAGAATACTCATAGGCAACGATTTTCTCATCCTCTGTTTCCGTTGCCTCTACTGACAATTCATTTCCACTAACACCAACAACCTTCACATCTAAATCACCATAGATGTTATCAAGCTTATAGCTCTTATAAGTAGGTGTCTCAATATAATCTACAACATACTCTAAATCCACAACTTCTTCATCATTAGAGCTTACGTAATCATCAGATAATTCAATGCCATTAACAAAAACTGCAGCATTGTTTGGCGCCTTAATTGTTACAGTTCTTGTTTTATTAAGCTCCGTATTAAAACTTGCTAGGCTATAGTTTGACATTTTAAAAATTCCCTGCTTGCCATCCTTATTTAGGCTAAGGCTGCCCACCTTGTCTCCATCCTTTATTAAAATGTAACAAGGCTCCTCATCTGTACTGTCATTTCTATTCTTAGTGTAGCTCCACTCTCCACTAAGCTCGGACTTTAAATACTCCTTAACAGAGTCCATATTTTCAAACTCAGTAACCTGAATGTCTAAATATGTTAGTAAGTCGTCGATGTCCGATTTATTCAATTTTTCAACTATCTCCTCGACCTTATACTCTGGTCTAGACTTCTCATAATTGTCTAAGTAAAACCATAGAACTCCTAAGCCGGCTAGAATTAAAACAAGCGAGCAAGTAACTACGATTCCATAGACCTTCCAGAAGACTCCCTTCTTCATAATTTTCCTCCCCAAATTCTACTTAACAATAATTGCTGTTGGTATAAGTCTTGAGCCTGTAAGCGGTGCAGTACTATTTACATATTCTCCATTATAGTAAAGAGTTGTTGAGCTACCGCCATCAAGGTTATAAGCATTTACAGCGCCGTATTCTAACATTACGTCAATGATATCTGCAAATGTAGCACCAATACTGTTAATCTGTCTACCATCAATTACAAGTAGCAAAACCGTTCCATCGGCGCACTGGCCTATTGCGGTTCTTGGATTGATTCCACTACCTGTTCCATAAACTGTTGTTGCCACGCCATTTACTATTAAAGTTGGGCCGTAACAACAGCAATCTCTAATTCCTCTATCAATTGCCTGCTGACCTGTCATACTACCTACAACTAAGACATTGTTACTATCAAAGCCTGCAATATCGTAAGTTTTATCAAGTTCACCAGCTAATAATTCCCCATTTGAAATAACAAGACCTATTGGTGTGCCGCCATTTCCCATACCATTAGTATCTTCAAAGCCACCGCCGTTTACACCTGCGACTGCCCCGTATCTTTCAACAATTGCATCTACGTGTAAGCCGTAGCCGCCAAATGTACCACAAGTTCCTACCATAACTCTTGAAGGATCCTTTATCTTTAAAAGATAACCATTATAAGAGCCACCATTAATTTCAACTAATTCGATACCATCTTCGTCAGTTGTAGTGCCTGTGTTTTCTGTGTCTACATTTTCAGAAGTCACATTTATTAAAGATGAGTCTGTAACCTCATCTGTTAGTTCGATGGAATTTTGTGACTGAATTTCATCAATTACTTCTGCTGAAACAAAAGTTGTAGCTAGAAACTTTCCTGCACTAGTTTCAAGTACAGAATTTACAAAAAGGTTTCTGGCTGCCTTCGATGGGCCATGCTCAATTATAAGTACTAGACCTAAAAGGGCTAGAACAATGATAATCACAGCCGTTAGAATACAAAGAGCAATCCTTCCAAAGATTTTCTTTGCCCCAAGTTTTTTCTTATCAGGTAAATTTTTTTCAGACTTCTTTTTACTTTTTATGTCATCAAAAAAATTATCCGTCAAATCTTCTTCAGAATCATCATCTACAAGAATATCCTGCTCTTCTTTAATCTCTTCTTTAATCTCTTCTTTAATTTCTTCATTTAAGTTATAATCCTTGGCATTTAAATCCCTTGGATCTAAATCCTCGATTTCAATAATCTCAACCTTGTCATTAGGCTGAAGGCTTTTGACATCTTTACTCTGACTCGATAAGTCCTCAAGCTTAGATAAATCCTTAGGAGTCTCCTCCTTGATTTCCTTAGCTTCCTTAGCATTCTTTTTAGCTATAAAATCCTCATCTGCTGCCACATCTCTTTTTCTCCACTCCGGAGAATAACCCCAAATTTTCTTCTCATTCTCAAGAATTTCTTCCTTTGAGAGCTCGATTAAATCAATCTCCACATTTTTCTTTCTTTTTAACATCCTCTACCTCTTTTTCTGCTGCAAAAGCTGCAGTCTTCCAACAACTAAATAATTTCCCCATAGTTATTGAACGCAGTGTAAGCAATCCCCCGCTTCAAAAGCGTAAGCTTTACTATTGTGCCACGTTATTTTTAGTATGCCTAGATAGTTTCCATCCCTAAAAACTACTAGTAAATATTTTTCTATAACTCTTCTAATAAAAATATTACTCTATTATATACGAATATTCAAGTGAAAAAAGGGATTATACTAGTAATTTCTACTAATATAATCCCGAGATCTTTAGATGCCTTGTCTGATTTTTTCAAAGCTCCCTAATTAGATTGTATTTAGAGTCCTATCGACCCTGCGGATACATTACCCGTCCCACACTAAAAGCTTACTCTCCTAAAACTGCTTTAGCTTTGTCGTATGAATCTACATGAATGTAGATATCACATTTACTTGATTTACTGTTATTCATAAATTTGAGAAGACCACCATGTAAATTCCACTTCTCAAAATATGAAATGTTATTTCTTCTAAGAACACGCTCAATCTGCTTGCTCTCTTCTAAAGAAACATCAGCCTTAAGTAAACGTTCTGTAGTCATCATCTCTGCCACTTAAAACACCTCAATTCTTATTGCCCCAAATTTTATCCATCACGGATGTTTTTTATGCTAGACCACTGCCTACCACAAAACCCCTTCTAACTAAACTTATTATAACACAAACTATTTTTTAAAATCCACTTTAGTTTCTAATATTTTTCATATATACAGTATACAAAGTTAGACAGAAAAACTGTAAAATATTAAGAGAGAGTTTCCTCTATTTTCTTTTTTAATGTATAGCTACACATTTTCCTTACAGATATTAACTGAGTTCTTTGAGTTGTATGACAAGTTTTGTAAGTTGTATGACATTTATATTGACATAAGTTATTTATAAGAGTTAAAATATCATAAAACACATAGATTATTTTACTTATTGTGTCTATATTTGGGAAAGGAAGTACTTTTTATGGCAGAGAAAAAAGATATTGATTGGGCCAATATTGGTTTTGGTTACATGAAGACAGATGCAAGATATGTAACTAATTTTAAAAATGGAGCATGGGACGAAGGATGCATCACAGATGATGATAAGGTTGTTTTAAGCGAATGTGCTGGCGTATTACAGTATGCTCAGACATGTTTTGAGGGTCTTAAGGCTTATACAACTAAGGATGGTCACATCGTTACATTTAGACCTGACCTCAATGCTAGTAGATTAAATGATTCATGTGAGAGACTTGAAATGCCTACATTACCAGAGGGTAGATTCTTAGAGGCACTTGATAAGCTCGTTCTTGCAAACAAGGAATGGGTTCCACCTTACGGTTCAGGCGCAACTCTCTACATTAGACCATATATGTTTGGTACAAATCCTGTTATCGGCGTTAAGCCAGCAGATGAATACCAGTTTAGAATGTTTGCAACTCCAGTAGGACCTTACTTTAAGGGTGGCGCTAAGCCTATCGTTATTAAGGTTTCTGATTTTGATAGAGCAGCTCCTCACGGAACAGGAAATATCAAGGCTGGTCTTAACTACGCCATGAGCCTTTACCCTATCGTTAAAGCTCACGAAGAAGGTTTTGCTGAAAATATGTACCTTGACGCAGCAACTAGAACTAACGTTGAGGAAACAGGTGGTGCAAACTTCTTATTCGTAACTAAGGACGGAAAGGTGGTTACACCTAAGTCAGATAGTATCTTACCTTCAATCACTAGACGTTCACTTGTATATGTTGCTAGAGAAATCTTAGGTTTAGAGGTTGAAGAAAGAGTTGTACCATTTGAAGAAGTTAAGGACTTTGCTGAATGTGGTCTTTGCGGTACTGCTGCAGTTATCTCACCAGTTGGTAAGATTAACGATCACGGCAAGGAAATCTGCTTCCCAAGCGGTATGGAGGAAATGGGTCCTGTAACTAAGAAGTTATATGAGACATTACTTGGAATTCAGCAGGGAACAATTGAAGCTCCTGAGGGTTGGATTCATACAATTTGCTAAAATCCTATTCTTAAATAATATCAAAGAGATGACAGTAGTTTTACTGTCATCTTTTTATTTACCTAGATTATAAGTCTACATTTTCATTTCTATAAAATCTGTAATATCAAGGAAAGAAAAAAATTTTCTTTATTGCTTTAAATTTGACTTAGGTCTACAATACAATTCGTTTCATGTAAATTTTTTAGATCGGAGTTTTTTATGATATTTTCCAATAAGGACTTAAAGAAACTTATTATCCCTTTAATGGGTGAACAAGTTCTTTCTTTAACAGTTGGTTTTGTGGATCAGCTCATGGTTTCACAGGCAGGTGAAGCTGCGGTTGCTGGTGTCGCATTAGTAGATAATATTAACCGACTTATTATTCAGATTATGGCTGCCCTTGCAACAGGTGGTGCCGTAATTTGTAGCCAATATATTGGTGCAGGTAATGAGAAGCGAACAAAGAAGGCTGCAGGTCAGCTAGAAACAGTACTTCTTGTATTTGCCCTAATTATGATGGGAATTTCCGTTATATTTGCAAGACCGGTTTTATCAGGAATCTTTGGTAATACTGAAGCTGCTATTATGAACTTTGCGGTTCTTTACTTTACAGTTACAGCTATTTCCTATCCTTTCCTTGGTATTTACAACGCCGGAGCTGCCATATTTAGAAGTGTAGGAAATTCAAAGATTAGTTTATACATAAGCTTAGTTATGAACATTGTAAACATTGTCGGTAATGCTATATTTGTTCTAAGCTTTAAATGGGGTGTCTTTGGTGTTGCCCTATCTACTCTTTTAAGTAGAGTTGTTGGTAGTGCCATTATGAGCTACTTCATTATGCGAGAGAAGTCACCAATTAGACTTAATAAGCTTGCTGACTACCTTCCAAACTTCTCACTTATTAAGAAGATTCTCTTTATAGGTATTCCATCTGGTATTGAAAATGGAATGTTCCAGATTGGTAAGCTTATGGTTGTCCGCATGGTTACAACCCTTGGACAGGCAGCAATTGCTGCTAACTCAGTTAGTTACACCATAATCGACTTTGCTAATATCCCAGCAAGTTCCATGGGACTCGCCCTTATTACAGTAGTCGGTCAGTGTATTGGTGCTGGTAGAAAAGATGAAGCCAAGCACTATGTTAAAAAGATACTTCTTTGGGCTTACATTGGAGATTGGATTTGTAATATCACCCTCTTCTTCTTAGGTCATTACATTCCAACTTGGTTTAACTTATCTCCTGAGGCTGTGGATATTGCCACTGTGGTACTTAGAGCCTTTAATATTACATCTCTATTTATCTGGCCATTATCATTTACAATGCCAAATGCCCTTAGAGCCGCAGGTGATGTGCATTACACCATGATTGTAAGCATCCTATCAATGTGGATATTCAGAGTCGGTAGTAGTTACATTTTCGGACTAATCCTTGGCTTTGGCGTACTTGGTGTATGGATTGGTATGTTTATTGACTGGGGCTGCCGTTCCCTATTCTTTGGAATTAGATTCCTAAACGGCAAATGGATACAAAAAGAAGCTTTGACAAATTAAATTTATCCAGGTTATAAGTTAACATTTGCTTACTTTCATTCCTATATAAAATTTATAGTAAATGAGGTGACTCACAAAAATTAAATTTAAAATTTAACTTTTGTGGTCACCTCATTTCATGTTTAATCTCTTATTTCTTTTTACTGTTTCTAATATAATACGATATTAGTAAAACGCATAAAAACGCCAAAATAAATATAATAAACCTCATAAATCTCTTACTCCTAAAATTCTTTATTATCAAATATATAAAAGCTAACATTTATAGATAATAATTCAGCTATAAGCAGTGAAGCTATTGCAAGTAAACTCATTTTAATCGACATGTTAAATAAACTCATTAGATTAAAATTTCTTACATCAATAACGTTAGGCAAATATGAAGCAATAAAAGGAATAACAATTATTAAAACAGTTATTATATATTTAGCCTTATCGTATCCAAATTTAAAACTGATTGGAATAAGGACCGCTCTAATTAAAACAGCACTAATCAAGCCCATTACAAACAGATTCCAATCTAATTTAATCAAATTACTTTTAAACAATAAGCTAGATAAGCCATATATTAGGCAATAACTAAAATATACTATGTAATCAAAGAAATAACTTGATACAACAATTTCTTTGCGACTATAAGGTGTTGTACATAAATATGCCAATCCTTTACTAGAATTTTCTTCAATCAATGCCAAAGAATTAGCTAAAAAAAGCACTATAACATTTTCAACAATCAAAAAAATCGCACTTCCAAAAAAATCTTTAAATTCTGTTGGAATCTCTGTTTTAGCTATTAAAATACCTGGTGCTAAAAATGCAATAACTGCCGAAATATAAATATACTTGCGAATTAACATATAATTTTTTCTAGTCAATAAAAATATATTCTTAATCTTCATTCCATTCTCCCTTTACTTGATAAAGCATAATATCCTCAATACCAGCATTTTCATTTTTAAGTATTTTTCTATATTTTTCTTCTATATTCTTCTTTGTATCTTCAAATATAATCTTGCCATTATTAATAAATATTATATCATCTGCCACTTTCTCTAAATCACTAATTATGTGCGTTGAAAAAAATATACTACATTTTTCTTTAGCAACTATTTCTTTTAGAAATTCCATTAACTGTGCTCTAGCCAATGGATCTAGTCCACTTGTTGGTTCGTCCATTATTATTAATTCCGCATTATGGGCTAGAGCTAAGGCAATAGAAAATTTCATCTTCATTCCCTTAGATAAGGTTTTTAATTTCTGATTATTATTAAGTTTAAACTTTAAAATTAGTTTTTTATACTTATCTTCATCCCAATTACTATAAGATGCAGCAACTATTTTTTTCATTTCTTCTAATTTCAATGTTTCATAAAAATATCCATCATCTAATACTACTGCCAATCTATTCTTTGTATCTTTTGATAATTTTTTTCCAAAAAATTCTATTTTATCATTGTCGCTTTTTATCAAAGATAAGATTGACTTAATTGTAGTAGATTTTCCTGAACCATTAGTTCCTATAAACCCCACTATATGTCCTTTTTTTATTTTAAAAGATACCTTATCCAAGCAGAAATCATTATATTTTTTTGATAGGTTAGAAACTTCTAAAACTGTGTCCATATGTCCTCCTTAGCATTAAAGTAAATCATAAAAATAGTCATCTTCAATCTCATTTCATATATATTGTCTTCATTGACATAGAAAAATATAACACGCCAAAACTTTCCCCTTAAAAATTTTTCATAAACGACATATATTTATCACAAACAACCTAATTAGATGTACTATCAATAAAAAAGAGCCTGATAAACTCAGGCTCTATAATAATAACTCTGTATAAAAATACTTTTCTTTAACCGAATAGCTAATTTTACCATTATACTTTTTTACAATTTCTTCTACATTTTTCAATCCATATCCATGTCTTTTTTTATCATTTTTACTTGTTTTTAGTTTAGTCACTTTTTCTATGTTATGAGTAATTCCGCAAGAATTTTTTTGTTTAAAATAAAACTTACTATCTATTTGTTCCATCGAAATAATTATTTTTCTATTATTTACGTCCAATTTTTCGCAAGCCTCAATAGCATTTAATAATAGATTATAAATGCAAATAGCTATATCAAAATTTTTCTCATGATTAATAATATCTATATTAAAATCTAATTTAAATTCTATTTTATCCTCGTCTAGGCGGTTAGTAAAATCATTTATTATAGCATTTATAACTGAGTTAGATGTCTTACCCTTAGATTCCATACTTGTATTATTCTTGATTTTATTTATATAGTTATTTGCTTCTTCTATGTCTTTTTTATTCAATAAATCTTCTAGAATAATAAGGTGAGCATTTAAATCATGTCTAAATTTTCTAACATCTTCATCTCTCTTTATAACCAGATTCAAATACTCTTCTTGCTTTTTTAAAAGATAATTATATTCTTCTTTTTCTTTAGTGAGTATTTTGTTTTTTCTTCTAATATTGCGAAAACTTGTCAAAACAAACATAAATGCTAAAACGAAAGCCATTATATTAATAATCATCTCAAAAAAATTTCCATTAAATATCATGTCTAAGCCTCATACTTTCTAGTATAAAATCTTCATAAGATTCCTTAAATTTTTTCTTATATAATCTGCCAATAGTAAGTTTTTCATTTATAGGGCTCACGATTACTACGTTTCCTTCAACCTTAGCATACATTAGATTGACCATGTAAGATTTATGTATTCTACAAATATGGTAATCTAATAATTTCTTTTCCCAATCTCCAATCTTACCAGATATTATAAAACTACCTTTTGCCGTAAATAATTTTATATAACTTCCTTCAGCCTCTATATAATAAAGCTCACTAAGTTTTACATATGTGGAATCATCATTTTCTTTGAACTTAATCAGAAAATCTTTCCTAAGCTCTGACAAAACTATTTTTATATACTTTGCAATTTCCTCTTCTACAATCGGTTTTCTACAAAAGCCTAAAGTCTTCATACTAAAACTATTCCAAACTTCTTCCTCATAAGAAGATACAAAAACAATTCGCCATACTTTATTACTATGTAAAACTTTATTCATTATTTCTATACCATTCATACCAGAAAGCTGTATATCTAAGAATAATAAATCAATAGTTTCCCCTTTATATTCTAACAATTCTTCTCCGCTGTGCATTAATAGGCATTCATAATTATCATATTTTTCTTCTAAATAACTATCTATAGCAAACTTTATTTGTTGTATAAAATAATCCTCATCATCACAAATTCCAATATATAATTTTTTTCTTTCCATAAAACTAGTTTCCTCTATATATTTTTAATAATTATACACAAAACGCAGATAAATAAAAAGTTTTAAAGCAAAAAAGACTGCAATATGCAGTCTTTTTTGTTTGGTTATATAAAGTATGAAATAGTGAAAATATCTTATTCGTAGGCTGTTACCTCTGTATAAAACTTAGAGTAATCAGTTCTCTTCTCAGCTGTAAAAGCAATAGCTGCTCTAGGATGCTGATTGGCCTGTCCTGTAATAATATATTGAATATCAGAGCCCCATGTAACACCACTCTTTTTAAGTGGAACCATGTGTGTCTCAATAAATTTGAAAATATTAGCAATCTTATACTTAGGATTTCTAAGGAATCCAAGTAATAATTCTGTACAGCAGTTACCAGCGCCTCTTCCCATACCATTAACAGTTGCATCTAAGTAGCTAATACCGATGCTTGCTGTCTGAATAGTGTTAGCAAAAGCAAGCTGCTGATTATTGTGAGCATGAATACCAATTGCCTTGTTGTACTTTTCCCCAACTGCTAAGTACTTCTCAGCTAATCTGCACATCTGCTCTGGGAATAATGAACCGTAGCTATCAACTAAGTAAATTACATTAGCTGAGCTCTTACCTAAAAGTTCAAGAGCTAAATCAAGTTCTGTCTCAGAAGCTGTTGAAATAGCCATAATGTTTACAGTTACTTCATAACCCTTCTTAGCAAAGTCCTCAATCATCTCAATAGCTGCTGGTATCTGGTAGATATAAGTAGCGACTCTTATGAGATCAACCACGCTCTCTGACTTTGGTGGGATATCATTAAGATCAGTTCTACCTACATCTGCCATAACTGCGATCTTAAGATCTGTATTATTCTCGCCAACAATAGCGCGAATATCTTCTTCATTACAAAACTTCCACTTACCGAAGTCCTTTGGATCAAAAACCTCTTTAGAAGCCTTATAACCAAATTCCATATAATCTATTCCAGCTGCTACATTTGTCTTATATAAATCACGGACGAAGTCATCTGAGAACTCAAAATTATTAACGAGTCCTCCATCACGTAATGTACAGTCAACTACTTTAATGTCTGGTCTAAACGACGTTAAATCACCTTTTTGTTCCAACATTTCACTTTCCTCCTAATAAGAATCCTTATGAAAATGCATCACATCTCACATTTACTACATATCCTAATTTTGTGTTGTTACTTATATTGTCTACAAACTTTTTTGCATTTTCTTTATTCGCTTTAAAGCGTTACGCTTTAAAGTACTAAACTGAATTATAATCATTTTTATTCTTTATGTCAACCTAATTTGTGAAAAAAAAGTGGTAAAGTTTTATACCTTACCACTTTTAAGATTTATTGAATTTTCTATACTTCAAGCTTCATATCGCCCTCTTTAACCCAACCAATTTTTCTAATAATTAGGTCAAAAATCAAGGCAAATACTGCTGGTAAAACTATGCAAATTAGTACTAAACCAATCCAATCAAAGGCTGTAATCGAAGTCTTTAAGCCCTTAGTAATATCAGATAGCCAACCAGTATAAACTCCTAGAGGACCTACCATTCCACAAGTTCCCATACCTGAAGAAATTGCTGCACCATTCATCTCTAAATGGAAGATGCAAGTTGCAATAGGTCCTGTAATAGCTGATGCAAGAATTGGCGCAAGCCAGATTTTAGGATTCTTTACAATATTTCCCATCTGAAGCATAGATGTTCCAATACCTTGTGAAACTAGACCACCCCATCTATTTTCTCTAAAGGAAATAACCGCAAAGCCTACCATCTGAGCACAACATCCTGCCACTGCTGCACCACCTGCAAGACCAACTAAGCCAAGAGCCGCACAGATTGCAGCAGAAGATACTGGAAGGGTTAGGAAAATGCCCATAAAGACGGACACCACAATTCCCATTAGGAATGGCTGCAAATCCGTAGCCCACATAATAATATTTCCAAGCCAAAGAGCTGCCTTACCTATTGGTGGCGCAATTAGACTTGAGACAATAATTCCCACAACTACAGTAACAATCGGTGTTACAAGAATATCTATCTTTGTTTCCTTTGATACTAACTTTCCTGCCTCAGCAGCAATAATAGATATAAAATATACTGCTAAAGGACCCCCAGCTCCACCTAGGGCATTGGCAGCAAAGCCTACTGATACCATAGAGAAAAGCACAAGTGGAGGACACTTTAGGGCATAACCTATTGCAAGTGCCATAGCTGGACCACTCATAGCTGATGCTAAACCACCGATTGTATAATCAGTTCCACTAATAGTTGCTATTGTCTTTGTTAATAAGCCAATGGAAAACTGTGTTCCAATGGCATTAAGTATTGTTCCTATTAAAAGGGAACAAAAGAGACCTTGGGCCATGGCTCCTAAGGCATCTACACCGTATCTTTTTACAGATATTTCGATGTCTTTTTTCTTCAAAAAGTCTTTAACTTTTCCCATAAATCCTCCGCACTTTTAATTCATAAGTGTAATTAAATCCACTCTTTAAGTCTATTTTTTTACAACATTTTCCAAGAAATCATCCATTAAGCTATTAAGTCCATTTAGATATTCCCTGGCATTGCCAAACTTTCTTTTTGTAACCTTCCATCTAAAGTTAGCATCCCTAACACTAAAGGCTAGAGCCCCGCCAAATCTAGCTAAAAATTCATCAAGGGCTTCCACATCAATTTCTGATTTTGGTGAAATGGACATGTTAGTAAACCACTGAGAATTGCCGCTTTCGCCTATGGCATTGTGAAGGCCACCCTTAATTTCAATAAAGCCAATCTTGTGAGCCTTGGCTTTAATAAGAGCAATCATAGTTAGATTATGGGCTGCCGCTGGGAGCTCTCCATATCTATCTACTAATTCATCTTCCATATCATTTAGCTCTTCCATAGTTTCGATGTTTGCAATTCGCTTATAGGCATCAAGCTTTTGATACTCACTTCTAATATAAGTAGAAGGAATAAAGGCATCTACGTCTAAGTCGATTGTTGTCTCGAAATCGTATTCATTTTTAATACCCTTAAGCTTATTAACGGCCTGATTTAACATTTTACAATAAAGGTCGTAACCTACTGCTGCCATGTGTCCATGCTGGCTTCGGCCAAGTACCGAACCCGCACCTCTAATTTCTAGATCCTTCATGGCAATCTTAAAGCCGCTACCAAAGCCTGCAAATTCCTTGATTGCCGACAATCTCTTCTCTGCAATTTCAGAAATCATTCTGTCTCTTTTATACAAAAGGAAGGCAAAGGCAGTTCTGTTGCTTCGACCAACTCTACCTCTTAACTGATAAAGAGTAGATAGACCGAAGTTATCTGCATCCTCAATAATCATTGTGTTACAGTTAGAAATATCCATACCTGTCTCAATAATTGTTGTACATACCAGTACATCAATTTCATGATTAATAAAGTCTGTCATGATTCGCTCAAGCTGGCGTTTGTCCATCTGACCATGAGCTATTGCTACATTTGCATCAGGAACAAGGGACTCCACGTGAGCCGCCATATCCTCAATGCCCTTAACCTTGTTATATACATAGAAAACCTGACCATCTCTTGCAAGCTCACGATTAATAGCCTCTCGAATCATCTCATCGTTATGCTCTGTAACGAAAGTCTGAATAGGAATTCTATCCACCGGTGGCTCCTCTAAAACGCTCATATCTCTAATTCCCACTAAACTCATGTGAAGAGTTCTAGGAATTGGAGTTGCTGAAAGTGTAAGTACGTCAATATTTTCCTTAAGCTTTTTTATCTTTTCCTTATGAGTTACGCCAAAGCGCTGTTCCTCATCAATAATAAGTAGGCCTAAATCCTTAAACTCCACATCCTTTGAAAGAAGTCTGTGAGTTCCTATTACAATGTCTACAGTGCCCTTCTTTAGCTTAGCCACCGTCTCCTTATTTTGAGCGGAGGTCTTAAAGCTTGATAACTGCTCCACTGTAACTGGGAAGTCCTTTAGTCTTTCCTTGAAGTTGTTAAAATGCTGATTACAAAGCACGGTAGTTGGCACAAGATAAGCCACCTGCTTGCTATCCTGAACTGCCTTAAAGGCCGCTCTAATAGCAACTTCTGTCTTACCATAACCTACATCCCCGCAAATCAGTCTATCCATAACTCTAGGACTTTCCATGTCCTTTTTAGTATCATCAATGGCATTTAACTGATCTAGAGTCTCCTCGTATGGGAACATTTCCTCAAATTCCTGCTGCCAAACAGTATCCGCTGTAAACTCGTAGCCCTTAATCTTTGAACGTGTGGCATAAAGCTCAACTAAATCCTTTGCCACCTCTTCAACCGCAGACTTAACCTTACTCTTAGTCTTTGACCATTCCACAGAGTTAAGTTTATTAAGCTTAGGCTTTTTCTCTACGTCTGCCGCGGCATATTTTTGCAATCTATCTAACTGAGTGGCAAGAAGGAATAAATTACTATTACCATCATAGGCAATCTTTACGTAATCCTTCTCCACGTCATTAACCACAATCTTTTCAATACCCTTATAGATACCAAGACCGTGAGTCTCGTGAACCACGTAATCCCCTACGTTTAAGTCGTTAAAGCTAGCGATAGAGTTACCATTTTTCTTGGCCTCCTTCTTACGCTTAAGTCTCTTCTTTTCCCTATCTGTGAAAATGTCACTCTCAGATATACATACAAACTTTAGTAAAGGATATTCAAAGCCCGCATGTAAACTACCATAAGTCACCATAATAGTGCCCTGCTTTATAGGCTTTGTAAAATCATCACTATAATAACTCTCAATCTCAAGACCTGCTAAATCATCCACGATTCTCTTAGCTCTAGTCCTTGAACTAGAAACCAAAACCACGCTGTATTTATTCTTCTTATACTTGGCAAGATCATTGGCAAGCATCTCAAAACTATTATTATAAGAACTAATAGTTCTTGTTTCTAGATTCATTGAAAAGTCGATTTTATTCAATTTATAAGTATAGTCAAGAGCAGACAGTGTCAGCTTTTTAAAGTCCTTAAGTCCTGCCATAATTTCATCCATAGGACGAATCAAACTAGTCTGACAAGGAAGCACCATACCACAAGAAAGTCTGTGCTTCATGCTTTCCTCATACTCATAGCTTACTAAATCAGACTTTTCCTTTAATCTATGTAATTCATCAAGAACGATTAAAGTTTTACCCTTTGGCAAATAGTCTGCAAAGCCCACAGTTTCACTTGAGAAAGCCTTAATAAACCTAGAATAATCCCCGGTTCTTTTAGCATCTGCCACAAGTTTTCTAATGGCATTACCTGCATCAATATCTTCCTTACTACGTCTCTTTTTTTCAATATTAAAGACCTGTAACTGTGCTTTAGCTTCCTTTTCAATAAGTTCTAATCCTTCTTCAATTTCCTCTTCTGTGAAAATGTATTCCGTCGCCGGAAATACTCTTATTTCCTTTACTTTCTCAATAGAGCGCTGACTGTCTACATCAAAGTATCTAATAGAATCAATCTCATCATCCCAAAGCTCAATTCTTACTGGAGTCTCACTGGTGAATGGGAAAATGTCAATAATACCACCACGTATAGAAAACTGGCCTCTTCCCTCAACCATAGGCATTCTCTCATAACCTATAGCCACAAGTTTTGACTTAATCTTATCTAAATCTAAGACGTCATCTGTCTTAAAAACTAAAGTATTATCAATGTATTTTTCAATTGGAATTAAAGTATCTGAAAGTGCATCAATTGTGGTAACAATAGTTAACTTGTCCTCATTGATAATCTTATTTATAACTTCAATTCTCTGTCCTACAATTTGCTTTCCGGAAATGTCTGCATTGTAAAAAATCGCATCCTTAGCTGGATAATACGATACATTTTCATTAAAAAATGCCGCATCCTCAGCTATCTTTCTAGCCTTCACTTCGTCAGAGCTTACAATAAGTAGGAAATTATAATCGCTAGCAATTGCAGAGGCTAAATGCACCTTTTGCGTATCTATGCAGCCTGATATAGATACAAGTTTTCCGCCTTTGCCATCTAGAACTGTATTTAATTCCTTAATGCCTTCTAGCTTACGTATTGGATCGTAAAATGTATCCATAAGTTTCTCCTTTTAACCTAGCCTGTTTAACTATCTACTAATTAAACTTGTTCATGGCAAATTCAGTACCTTCCGCCATAATTGTTTCAATAGCCTCGCAAGCTCTCTTCTTTGCATCTTCTAAAGTCTTTTCATCTTCTTTGTTAAATCTACCAAGTACCCAATCTGCAAGGTCCCAGCCAGAAGGCTTGTTGCCTACACCAAACTTAACCCTCTTAAAGCCGTCTGAACCTAAATGAGCGATGATACTCTTAATTCCGTTGTGACCGCCAGCACTTCCCTTAGGTCGAATTCTTAATTTGCCTACATCTAAACTAATATCATCAAAAACCACAATGAAATCCTCAATATCAGCCTTGTAATAATCCATTACCGCTCTTATGCATTCGCCGGAATTATTCATATAAGTAAGAGGTTTTACAAGTACTACCTTCTCACCGTTAATTACACCTTTACCAAGCATGCCCTTAAACTTTGAATTATCAATGTCAATATTATGCTTACTTGCTAACTCATCTATAACTGCAAAACCTGCATTATGTCTTGTTTTTTCATATTCTTTTCCTGGGTTTCCTAAACCTGCTATTATATACATATTTTACCTCACAATAATCCTTTATAAAATGTTTTTATATGTCTAAATCTTATCACCAAAAGCAAAAGTCAACAAGAATAAAAAACTACTATAAATTATATAAATATTATGATATAATTTTTTTACATTTGAAAACATCAAACTATATATAGGCTATAAACTAATGACAAAGCCGGATGTTTTCCAAAAGGAGGAACATATGCTAGTATTGCAAAACATTAACAAACAATACTCAAATATTACAGCCGCATTCAATCAGTGTATTTCCCTTGAAGCTGGAAATGTATATGCCTTACTTGGTCCTAATGGTAGTGGTAAATCTACATTTATGAAAATGATTGCGGGTCTTGTAAAGCCCGACAGCGGACAAATTTTTTATAAGGGACAGCCACTTTCTTGTGAAGCTAAGTCAGACATTTCATATATGCCAACAGAAAGTTATTTCTATTCATATATGACACCAAAGGATATCAGCAATTACTTTAGCGATTTCTTTGCTGATTTTAATAAGGATAAGTTCTATTCATTCTTAAATGATATGCAGCTTCCTGATAATTTAAAAGCTTATAAAATGTCTACAGGTATGTTAGCAAAATTAAAAATTGCTGTTTCACTTTCACGAAGCTCTGGTCTTATGATGCTTGATGAACCTCTAAACGGCATTGATATTATTTCTAGAGAACGTATGGTAGCAACTATTGCAGCCAACTCAGGTCCAGGAAGAATCATGATTGTTTCTTCTCACTTAGTTGATGAGCTTGAAGCAGTTTCAACTCACGCTATTTTCATTAAGCAGGGGAACATCGTATCTGCTGGTTCTATTGAAGAATTACGTAATCAGACTGGATTAAATCTTGTAGATCAGTACAAGAGAATCTATGCTTAAGGAGGATGACATGTTTAAATTATTAAAATATGAAATTAGAAAAAATATAGCACCACTTTTGATTTTCTTTTTAGCATTAGCTTTTTTAGAAGGTTATTTTTTAATTTGTTATAGCAATGTAGACTATAGCGGACTCGAATTAGCAATTGTACTTTTAGTATTTGCTACTGCTATTTCTTACTTTATTGTATTTGCCCTTGCCATTAGTTCTTATAGTAAGGAGCTTAAAAATAAGACTATATATCTTATTTTCATGACACCAAATTCAACAATTTCAATTATTCTTTCAAAGCTTATACATGCAATTTTAACAGCTTTTGTTGTTGCTCTTGTATTCGCAGCTATTGGATTTTGGGATATTAAACTATATGCTAGTCTTTTTGATACAGCAAATTTTTCAGCACTAGATATTTTAGACATTGTTCTAGTAAGTTTAGATACAAATCTTTCAACATTTATTCTATCAATTGTATTTACAATTATTAGTGTTGTAATTGTATTCTTAACTTATGTTGTAATGGGATATTTATCAATAACAATATCAGCTACAATTCTTTCAAATAGCAAAGCTAGAGGATTTCTTTCAGTTGCACTCTTTATTGCATTTGTCATTGTATATGCAGTTATTATAAACCACCTGCCAAAGCTTAACTCAAGCCCTGAAAATATTGGAGAATACTTATTCTCTATTTTACCACAGATTATTATATCTTTGATTTCTATGTTTTTTATGATCTGGGGTACCGCATATTTATTAGATAAGAAGATTAGTTTATAGTCTTTGAAAATGTATCTCTAAATAAAAATAAAAATGCTTGCAATCAATAACTCCTTATTCCACTTGGAATAAATTGGAATTAATGATTGCAAGCTTATTTTTTATGTCAGTTTAAAGCTAAGTATTAATTCATTAACTGCTTTTACTAACCTTGTTTTATTCTTCCTCTTCCTTTTTTCTAGCTGCTACTGCACCAGCTGCAATTGCTGCTGAAACGCTTGCTAGAGCAAGTCCGATTACGAAATTATTTCTATCTGCTGTAACAGTTGTATCTGCTGCAACTTCTGTTGTATTGCTAGCCGCTGTAGAAGCTTCTGTAGCACTTGCTGTTGTTGTTTCAGCTGCTACTACGTCTGTATCTGCTGCTACTTCGCCAGTTGTATTTTCTGTTGAAGGTTCCTCTGTTGAAGGCTCAGCTGTTGAAGGCTCTTCTGTTGAAGGCTCTTCTGTTGCTGGTTCTTCTGTTGAAGGCTCTTCTGTTGCTGGTTCCTCTGTTGAAGGCTCAGCTGTTGAAGGCTCTTCTGTTGAAGGCTCAGCTGCAAGTAATGTAAATACTGTAGATGCTGCGCCATCTGTTGAAAGAATTGTAACAGTATGTGAACCTTCACCAAGTGATGCTAAGTAATCAGCTGAAAGTTCAATAATTGTTGAACCTTCTGTTACTGTGTAATTAGAAGGATCAACTATTTCACCATCAACTGTAACTCTTCCGAATTTACTAATATCTGCTGCAGATCTTACTATTAATCCTTCACCTACAGTTACTGTTGAATTTGCACCATCTAATACTTCATAATTAATGCAATTTAAGCCACCATCTTCAATGATATCTAATATAAAATCTTTACCAACGAAGTTTACAAAGCTAATTTCTGTACCATCATTTAATTTAGCTTCTGTAAGTAATGTTGACCATGAAACTCTGCTAGATGTATCAACTGCATTACCATTTTCATCTACTGAACCATATTCATAGCTTAATGTAGACTTTCCACCAAGTGATGAATTCCATCCCTCATCGCAGATGAGAAGCTTTGATTCACCATCATAGAAATCTGTTGTTTCAATTGTTGTATTGTAGAATACTACTTCAGCTGTATTAGCCTGCCATGGTCTACCAAAGTAACCCTGCTTAGACTGCTTTGTTGAAGCTGTATCAACACCTGGTGTTGTTGATGTAACTGTACACTCATACATTAAGTAACCTCTACCAGAAGACTGCTGAGCTGCTGTAATGTAGAAAGTATCGTTTGCATCCTCACTTGTGTTAGCTACTAAATCACACTGATAGAAAATAGCTTCCATACCACCGAAGATGTAATCTGTTCCACCATAAATCTGGCACTGATCAAATACTACTGTAGAATCAGTTCCACCATAGAGTGTATCCTGTCTACCGATGAACTTACAATTATCAAAATATGTATCTGAAACATTGCTTACGATTGCAAGAGCTGCTGCTCTTTCTACATAAGCCTTTGCCTGAACTGCTGTTGAACCAACTTCGTAGTCATTTCTTGCACCCTTTGATTCACCCTTAGCACTGCTAAGTGCAACGATTGTATCGTTAGCTGCAAGCTCTGACTGATACTGGTTAAATGAGTTCTCAAAAATAATTCCATCTGCGCTAAAGCCATCTGCATATACAACTACTGTTGCATTCCAGTAGCTTCCGTTTGTTGTACCAGAACCTGGATTCTGGAATGAATAATAACCATTGTATGTATTAACATCTAATAAATCTGCATTATACTTACAATTCTTATCCATACTATAGTATGCATAACCATGTCCATAGTATGATGTAATTCTAACTGCTGTATCTACGATATCAACACCTGAATTTGTAAGATCTGTACTTGCTGCATCTCCTGCTGCATTTACTAAATTAACATTGTCAACGTCAATAACAAGCATTTCCTGATATGTACCTGGATCAATTACAATTGTAACTTCCTGGTCATCTGTTCTTTGCATTGTTCTTGCTGCATCTAATGCATCATTAATTGTCTGGTAATCCTTATCTGCACCTACTGTAATAACGCTCTTATACTCTGTTGGAGTTACAACGCTAATCTCTGTGAAGTATGTCTGACCACCGTTTGACTTAATTGTCATTGTGCCATCCTGGCTTGCAACAACCTCTGTCTGTTCAATTAAACTTGTTGAACCTGACTTATTAGCTACTGTTACATCACCTGCTGTAAAGTAAGCGCTATAGCAGTATGATAATGTTACGATATCGCCAGCCTTAACTGGTACTTCAATTGTACCATTTACTGTATTACCTTCAGCATCTGCTGATTCGTTAAGAAGAAGGTATGTCTTGTTCTCTAATACATTTTCATTAAGAGCTAAACCATAGTAGTAATTGCTACCATTAATTGTCTCGATACCATTTCCATCATATGCCTTATTGTAAACTGAGAAATTCCAATCTGTAACATCATAGAACTTAACTTCTACGCTATTACCTGTCTTATCAGCTGTGTTATCATATGAACCAAGCTTTAAATCATATGTTGGAGCCTGCTCGTATGCATAGTTACCAATACCTGTAACCTTAATTGAATACTGACCTTCTCTTAAGGAAATATTATCGCCATAGTTATATGTATAAACATAGCTTGTACCATCTTCGTAAGTATCATTAATATTAGTTAATGTAATTACTGCATTCTTAGCATCTTCACTTGAGATACCTGCAAGTGTAATTGTTGCATCATATGTATCCTTAGCTGCAAATTCAATATTCTTTACAGCATCTCCATCTGTTTCAATAGATGTTGTTAATAATGTGTAATCAGCAGCATCTGTTGCTACTACTTCATATGTAACACCAGCTTCAACCTTTAATGTGAAAGATAAATCACTATTAATTGTTAATTCTGGAACATAAATCTTATCTGCTTTAAATGCTAATTGTACCTTTGCAGCCGCATCTGCACTAATACCTGTAATATTACCTGTAATTGTTACAAGCTCTACTGGATTGATTACAAAATCAAGGCTAAGTGACTCTACATCTGATGAAACACTTAACTTATCCTGGCTTGCAATAACATAACCATTAGCATTCTTTAATGATACTTCATAATCAAATGACTGATAAAGGAAAGCTTTATATGAGCCATCTGCTGCTACTTCAGCAACTGTTTCTCCACCTGTCTGCTTATTAGTAAATACTAAGCTGTAACCTGATGGAGCTGCTGTTCCAAGACCATTAGGATCTGCATATGTAGATGTACCTGTAATCTTAACTGGAACTGTGTGAACTCTTGTTGCTCTTGCAATTACTAACTTTTCGTTAGTACAGTATAACTTATATGTGCCTGATTCAGCAGCATAGAATGTTGCTTCTTCAAGACCAGCCTTGTTTTTAAAATTAAATGTCTGAATATTTCCACTTGGAGATACTAAATAATATGTAGCATCACCACCGTTTGAACCAAGCATTAATGTTAAAATATCATTTTCAACTAATGTAAAGTTCATATATACGCTATCTGTTGATTGATTGTTAGAATAAATGTAACCCTTGTATTCATTACCATCTGCATCCTTCTTACTCTTTTCATCATATCTAGTTAAGTTTGTATTAGTTGTTCTATATCTGTTGTTTGTCTTACCGCCAGCACAGAAATAAATGAATTCGTTACCTTCTGTATCATAAATAGTAAAGTCACCAATATTTACACCAGGAGTACCAGCTGCAACACTTGAACCGTAAAATGCTGTCTGAATGCTTTCTGTAAGTAAATTATTGTAAACACTACTATCTAACTGCTCTGCACCAAAGTCAACTACGTCGATTTTTCCATTTCCTGCCTGTGTTGGGTCTGTTGATCTAGCCTCAGTCAATGAAATCTCCTTAATATATGTATTAGAATCGATTGAAAGTACAATTGATTCTGTTTCTTCATCAGTAGTTCCCGTTACTGAATAGTTGTTCCATGAAATTGCTTCAGTTGTTGTAAGTGTAGCACCATCTACACTCATTGTTGCGCCATTATAAGCTACTACATTAAGTGTGTAGTTTGAATATGAGCCAACAGGAATTGTAATTGTTGTACCTGCATTAGCCTGTGCATCTGAATCTCTTGCTGCTAACTTACCATTTGTAGCATCAATCTCTAAGCCTTCAAATGTACCTGTACCATTATTAGCTCCCTGAAGTGCTAATGAATATGCACTTGAATAGTTTGCATTAGACTTATTGAAATTCCATGTTGTTGTTGTAGCAACATATGGATTAGGTGTTACTGTAATTTCATGAATCCATGTTGTACCATCAACTGCACTAAATGTAACCTCTCCAGCTCCACCAGTGTATTCGTAAGTTAAAGTATCGCCATCAGTTCCAACTTTTGCCTTTTGACCCTGTTCTCCATTCATATAAAGAATTGTCGATTCATTAGCATAAAAACATGATGAAACTGTAATTGTACAAGGTCCTGCTACCTTTACAGTAATCTCAGCACCATCGTTCATAGTCAAACCATGTGCGCCATTGTTAGCTGTGTTCTTTACAAATGTTACTAAGCCTAAGCTTGTACCTGGAGTATGTTTGTAATCGCTTCCATCTAATCCAGCAAAAGTCATTTTGTAAGTTTCACCCTTTACGGCTTCTGTTGCAGTTAAACCATTGCTTAACTCATCAGCCTTTACACTTACCAAGCTTCCAGAAAATGGAATTGAAGCGATAACTAGCGCAAATGCTAATACCCCTACAAGCACTCTCTTAAAGTTTTTAAACTTCATTGTGTTGTCCTCCCGTTATTAAATTGTATATATACTTCATGCCCGTCTACGAACCCTTGCGGTGGTCCCTTTGTCTGCTGTGGAAATTATACATAAAAATTAGTCATTCCCCAAGATGTAATATTGTACTTTTTATGTTTTATCATTGGTTATTTATTAAAAGACCCTTTATTAATTCAGTAATAAAGGGTCTTTTGTTTAATTTAAACCTTAAGAAAAAATCTTGTATTCGACTATCTATTAAGCGTTCTTTCTCTTCTTATTAGTAACAAATGCTACTGCTGCTAATGCCATGAGACTTACATAAACAACTGGCATTGCGCTATCGCCTGTCTTCTTATCAGTTGTTGAAACTTCGCTTGAATCTGCTGCTACAGTAGCTGAATCTGCTGCTACTACTGTAGCTGTATCTGCTGCAACTTCACCTGTTGTAGCGCTTGCTACTGTAATTGTTGCTGTTGCCACTCCATCTTCTGAAACAATTTCTACAGTATGAGTACCTGTAGCAAGTGTTGCTGAGTAAGCTGCATTAAATGTAACGATTGTTGAACCTTCTGTTACTACATAGTTACTTGGATCAACTTCAACGCCGTCAACTAATACCTTAACAAACTTAGCAAAATCTGCTGCTGATCTTACTACAAAGCTTTCGCCCTGAGTAACAACTACACCATCACCATCAAGTACTGCATATGTTACATCTTCATCAGCTGCAACTTCTGATATTAAACCTGTTGTTACATTTTCTGAAACAGTAATTTCCTTAGATGCTGTAAGTGTACTTGCGTTAAGTGTTGCACCTGTTCCCTCTGCAGCCTTATCTGTTAAGACTAAGAGACCGTTCATATTAATTGTTCCATCTTCATTACGAGTTACAGGTAATTCGCTGTAAACATGTGTTGTATAATCCATACCTGTATCTACTGATTCAAACCAATCACTTGTTACTGTTGTTGAAGCATCCTTTGATTCTCCTGATGCTGACTTCCAGAAGTAGTTTGTTGACTGGTAAACCTTTGTTGAATCCTGACTACCTACAAGCTTAATATTTTCAGCATTATCAGTATTCTGTGTTCTGAATGAAAGAATACCTGATGCAGAATAATCTGTGTTAGCTGCTGTATTTGTATAAAGTGCTACGTTGTTAGCTTCATTATTAAATGATGTAGACATACTAATCTGAATATCTGGGCAAGAGTTTGAATCAATACCCTTTGACTTGTTATCAAATGCTACACAGTTATAAAGGATATGATAGCCTGTCATTGAATCGCCACCCATCTTAAATCCGTTACCGTTACCAGCATTTGTACCATCAAGTAGATATCCATTTGCATATGCTACTGAATTCTTAATTGTTACTACACCAATTGCACCTGACTGAACCTTAGCGAAAAGATCCCAACCATCATCGGCATTATTATGTGCAATACAACCATCAAATACGTTTCCATCGCCACATGTTAACTTAGCTGCAAAACCATCAGCATCTTCATAACCCTTATCGTGGTTATTGTAAGATGTACAGTTAAGAATTAAGTTGTATGAAGGCCATGTTGACTTATCTGCATCATTAGCAGAAAGTCTTGAAATCTGAAGACCTGTGTTACCATTTTCATAAGTCTCTACATTATCAACTGTGTTATAGCTACCACTTAAGTGAATACCATCTTTACCATCAGCTGACTCTGTAACGTCAATACCCTGGATATACCAGTAGTTACCTGCGATTTCCATTGCATGTCCACTTGCATTTGCACCACTAATAACTGGTCTTGTGCTTGCATCTGGATCTGCGATTAAGTAAATAAGTGCATCTTCTGTACCGTTTGTTCCTCTTGGAATTGTTACAGTACTTGTGTACTTATATGTACCTTCCATCATTACGATTGTCTGACCTGGCTGAGCATACTTAATTGCTGTCTGTAAGTCAGCTGGATCTTCCTTGCTACCTGTACCATTAGCGTTTGGAGATACATAAATTGTTTCACCATTATATGCATTGTATGTTACTGTCTGACTAATTGTGATTTCATCATAATTACTCATTACCTTATATTCACCAGGAACATAATTATCATTTGCATCATACTTAACTGTAAATGTATTGCTACCTAAGTTAAGTGTTGTTTCTACTTTAACCTGCTCATTAGCTGTTACAGCTACTTCCTTAATAGCTTCGCCATTCTGGTAAACTGTTGCTACACCATCTGCGTTAGCTGTGAACTGTAATTCGTAAGTAGACTTATTTGTTGTAGCTGCTGAATCAATTGTTGCTACTGTTTCAATTGTTTCAACTGGCTGCTCTTCTGCAGGAGCATCATTTTCAGGACTAACAGTTGTAAATGTTACATCTGAGAATGTTGCCTGAGCATATCTTGATACGAAGAAACCTACATAAACTGAATCTGCATCAATCTGTGAAAGAGCTTCTGTATCATAGTACTTCTTTGTTACTGAATATGAACCATCTACTGATTCGTAAGTTACAAAATAACCTGTGTTATTCTTCTGAATTGTTAAATACATTTCTGTAATATTCTGATCAGAACTTGTATTAACACTATTTCCGATTACATTTGATGAATCAGAATATCTCTGCTCTAAAGGATAAGCTGATGATGAGAAATTGTTATTAATTGTATTTGTATCATTAGCTTCCATTAAAGAAATATTTTCTGCTGTTACACCTGTCTTTTCAAGTGATTCAATACCGATTTTCTGTGTAACCTTTGTTGCTGTTGTATCTGTTGTTACATTTCCATCAGCATCTACATAATATTCTGTCTTTGTTACTGCTGCGTAATATGCATTGTTCCAACCAGAACCGCCAAGCTGATCTGCTGCCATAAGACCAAATGCTTCCTGACCATTTGATAAATACCACTGATCAACTGTTACCTTTGCTCTTAATGTAAAGTTCATGTTAGATGGAACTTCTGTATAGTAGAATGAAAGACCATCATATGAAGCTGGTACAAACTTACCATCATTACCTGAACCTGTAAGCTTACCGTTTGTTAACTTACCTGCTGTTAACTGAACATAACCATCAGCGTTTAAATCACC
>JAEEGI010001703.1_pt1 | contig 54480 bp, 41 predicted proteins | sample 8958751 | NCBI WGS metagenome assembly JAEEGI01 (sample SAMN16246545, study PRJNA631951) | gut metagenome | biome: gut microbiome; feature: rumen; material: KS-attached | host: Bos | place: Iran: Karaj | collected 2018-10
ACCCCGAGGGGCGCTTCCGCTCCAACAGCTTCTCCCACTCCGCCGACGAGCTGACCAACTACCTGGACTTCTCGCAGCGCAACGGCGTGGGCGTGAGCTACCAGAAGGAATACAAAAGCATCGGTGAGTTCTTCCGCAACCTGTTCACTCCCAAAAAGAAGCGTCAGCTGCAGGAAGAGGCCGCCACCCAGGAACAAATCGTCATCGAGATAGACAAAGAAGGCAATGACACCGGGCAGACTCTACCTGATTCCGACTCCGCTCGGCGGGAATGACCCCGCCGAGGTCCTGCCGCAGGCCGTCCTCGGGCGGGCCTGCAGCCTGCGCTGCTTCGTCGTGGAGGAGCTGCGCACGGCGCGGCGCTTCCTCTCGGCGTATGGCCTGCGCGGCCACATCGACGGGCTGGATTTCCACGTCCTCAACGAACACACCACACCCGCAGAAGTGGAGGCCCTGCTTCCGCTCTTCGACGGGCAGGACGTCGGCCTGCTCTCCGAAGCCGGCCTGCCGGCCGTGGCCGACCCCGGCGCTGCACTGGTGGCCCTCTGCCACCGCCACGGCATCGAGGTCGTCCCGCTCGTGGGCCCCTCTTCGCTGATGCTGGCCCTGATGGGCTCCGGGCTCAACGGACAGTCCTTCGCCTTCCGCGGCTACATCCCGGCCAAGACCGAGGAGCGCCGCACCGCACTCAAGGAGCTGGAGAAGCAGTCCCGCGCCCTGAACCAGAGCCAGATCCTCATCGAGACGCCCTACCGCAACGACGCCCTGTTCGCCGACATGCTCCAGGTCCTCTCCCCCGCCACGCAACTCTGCGTTGCGGCAGACCTGACCCTCCCCACACAATACATCAAGACCCTCCCAGTCGCCGGATGGCGCAGGAGCCCGCTCACCATCGGCAAGCGCCCCTGCGTTTTCATCCTACTCGCTACAGACAACCGGATATGAAAAGAATCCTGACAGCCCTCCTGCTGCTCAGTGCAGCCTGCACGCTCCTGGCGCAGCCGCGCCGGCAGAACTGGTCCGAGACCACCGCCCGGCAGTTCATCCACCGCTACGCCGACCCCGACGAGATCCGCTGGGGCACCCAGGACAACTCCTTCACCTGGCAGGCCGGCTACGTGATGTTCGCGATGGAACACCTCTGGCGCTGGACGGCCGACCCGGCCTACCTCGGGTACATCCGCAAGTACGTCGACCAGAACGTCGACGCCGAGGGGCGCCTGCGGCAGTTCAAGCCCGACGCCTTGGACAATTTCGTGCCCGGCTACGTCTGCCTGCTGATGTATGAGCTGACCGGCGAGGAGCGCTACGCCAAGGCCGTCGAGACCATCCGGCGGGGATTCGACGACTATCCCCGCTTGCCCAACGGCATGTTCTGGCACTCCGCACGCATGCAGCAGACCTGGGTGGACGGCGTGTTCATGGGCCAGATCTTCCTCGCGCGCTACGCCAAGACGATGAGGCATCCGGAAGATTTCGCGGAGGTCGTCAAGCAGATGCAGGGCATTACCGATCTCTGCGGCAAGGCCGACGGGCATTTCGTCCACGCCTGGGACGAGACCCGCGGCGCCTATCCGGAAGTCTGGAGCGAAGGGATGGGCTGGCTTGCCGTGCTGTGGGCCGACGTGTTCGACTACCTGCCCGCAGACCAGCCCGGCCGCAACGCCCTGCTGGAGCGCCTGCGCCTGATGTGCAGCGGCCTCAAGGCTTCCCAGGATCCCCGGACGGGCATGTGGTGCCAGGTCGTGGACAAGCCGCTGGAGCCCGGCAACTGGAATGAGACCTCCGGAACCGGAATGTTTCTCTACCTGATACAGAGTGCGATACAGCGGGGATTCATCCCGGCGGAAGCGTATGCCGAGGTCGTAGACCGTGCCTATGCCGGACTGCTCACCAAGGCCGTCGTCAACACCGACGGATTCGTCAACCTCATCGACTGCAGCAGCATCGGCGTCAAGCGCAGCTACGAAGAGTACATCCGCCAGCCGCGCGAGATCAGCACCTTCGCTGCGTACGGCTCCTTCCTGCTGGGTACCGGCATCTACGAACACCGCCTCGGCCGCATGGCGCCGGACTTCTATGCTACAGACTACTCTGGCGGCAAGGTCCTCCGCTTCCGTGACGGACAGATTGTCTGGGAGCACGAGGCTCCCCTGAGCAACGACATCCAGCTGCTGGACGGCGGCGGTCTGCTCTTCTCCACCGGCACAGGGGTGCTCGAACTGGACCCTGCCGGCAATGAGGTCTTCCGCTACGACGCACCCTGCCACGTCTTCGCCTGCCAGCGCCTGGCCGACGGCCGGACCTTCGTGGGCGAATGTGAGAACGGGCGCCTGCTGGAGCTGGACGCCCGCGGACGCATCGTCAAGAAGGTCAGCATCCTGCCCAAGGGCGTCAAGGACGGCGGCATTGCCTTCATGCGCAATGCGCGCAAGCTCTCCGGCGGCCACTATCTCGTGGCGCACTACGGCGACCAGAAACTGACGGAATACGACGCCCGCGGGCGCGTGGTGCGCAGCCGGGACCTGCCAGGCGGGCCGCACTCCGTGCAGGAGCTCCCGGACGGCCACGTGCTCGTCTCGCTGGCAGACCGCGACCGCAACCCGCGCATCGTCGAACTAGACGCCGACTGGGACATCGTCTGGACCCTCTCGAACGAGGATCTGCCGGGTACCCCGCTACGCTTCTGCTCCGGCTTCCAGTACATTGAAGGACAGGGGCTTTACCTGACCAACTGGCAGGGCCATCAGCGCGGCGTCACGCAGCCGCACGCCCTGCTCGTGGGCCGCGACAAGCGCATCCGCGCCGCCCTCTACCCGATGGCCGGCGTGCAGAGCCTCTCCAATATCGCCGTCGTCCCGGCGCTGTAATTATCCGATGACCAGGCCGTCCCAGGCGGGATGGACATGGGGCGGGAGCATCGCCGCGAACTCCTCGTGGCGGGGCAGCTGATGTGAGAGATGGGTGATGTAGGATTCCCGCGCCCCTACCCGCTCGAAGAAATCCAGCGTCTCCTGCAGCGAGGGATGTGAGTGGTGGTCACCGACCTTGACGCAGCCCAGGGTCACGTATTCTACACCCTTCAATTTTTCGAATTCCGCTTCGCTGTCTAGCATCTTGATGTCGGTCAGGTAGGCTATGTTGCCGAAGCGGTAGCCCAGCACGGAGAGTTTCTTCTCGCGGTGGTGCCAGCCCTGGATGGGGATGATCTCCGCCGTGGAATCCGCCGCAGACTGCGGTGGCAGGTGGTGGTAGCCGAAGCCGCGCTCCCAGCTGAGGACCTCCTCGCCCGCATTGGAGTGGACCAGGAAAGGATGGGTGCCGTCGATGGTGTGCAGGTGCCACTCCGGCGCGCCGGGGTACTTCTGTTCCGCGAAAGCGTAGGCGTATTCACGGCGGAGCGTGTCCTCCACGTATGATTCGCAGAAAATGTTGACCGGGTGGCGCTCGCACAGGTTGAGGGCCCGGACGTCGTCCAGTCCGGCCGTATGGTCCTTGTGGTTGTGCGTGAGCAGGATGGCGTCCAGGTGGTTCACCCCGGCGCGCAGCATCTGGTAGCGGAAGTCCGGTCCGGCGTCCACCAGAATCGTGAGACCGCAGTATTCCACCAGGACGGCGGCACGCAGGCGCTTGTCGCGCGGGTCGGCCGAACGGCAGACCTCGCAGTCGCAGCCGATCATCGGGATGCCGGACGAGGTGCCCGTGCCGAGGAAGGTCAGTCTTGCTTTCTTCTCCATAGCTAATCTATCACAATATCAACCAGTTGGTTCACCAGCGCCGGATCGTAGGGACGCGTGATGCGGATGTAGTTGCCGGTATAGCCTTCCATCTGGCCGCCGCGCTGCGTGGACTCGAAGAGCACGCGCTCGCGCACGCCGCGGTTCGCTTCGCGGAACTCCGCGTGCAGGCGCGCGCTGAGCTCCTCCAGGACGGCCACGCGATGCTTCTTGGTCGCCTCGTCCACCTGTCCGGGCATGGATGCGGCGGGGGTGCCGGGACGCCGGGAATACGGGAAAACGTGGATGAAGGCGGGCCGCACGCGGTCGAGGAAATCGAAGGTCTGGCGGAAGAGCGCCTGCGTCTCCCCGGGCAGTCCCACCATCACGTCTATGCCGAAGAAGACCTTCGGGCCGCCCGGCCGCTCCATCTTGTGCCGGACCATCTCGAGGCGTTCCGCGAAAAAGGCGGTGTCGTAGTGGCGGCCCATCCGCTGCAGCAACTCGTCGGAGCCGGTTTGCAGGGGGATGTGGAAGTGCGGCTGGAACTTGGTCCCGGAAGCGATCCAGTCCACGATCTCCTCCGTCAGCAGGTTCGGTTCGATGCTGGAGATCCGGTAGCGCTCGATGCCCTCCACGGCATCCAGGGCCTTCAGCAGGTCGAGGAAGGACTCGCCGCTCGTCCGGCCGAAGTCGCCCGTATTCACGCCGGTGAGCACGATTTCCCGGAGCCCCTCGGCGGCAATACGCTCCGCATTCCGCACGCATTCGGCGACCGGGATGTTGCGGCTCCGCCCGCGGGCATACGGGACCGTGCAGTACTTGCAGAAATTGTTGCACCCGTCCTGAACCTTCAAGAACGCGCGCGTGCGGGATTCCGCAGACGAATAGGCCGGGAAGACGGAATCCTCCGTCCTCGGCATCGCAGGGACTGCAATCCCCAATAAAGCAAGCGTTTCGCTGACCACCAAACCTTTCTCGGCAGCGCCGAACACGCGGCTCACGCCCTCGATCCGCTCGATCTCGGCCCGCCGCAGCTCCGCGCTGCACCCTGTCACAACCACCTTGGCGTCGGGGTTGATCCGGTGGACCTTGCGGACCAGGTTGCGGGACTTGCTGTCGGCCGTGGCCGTGACGGAACAGGTGTTGATGAGGTAGACATCTGCCCGGCCGCTCCAGGGCACGACCTCCAGGCCGGCGGCCAGGAATCCGCGCTCGTAAGTAGCCGTCTCGGCGAAATTGAGCTTGCAGCCCAGGGTCAGCAGCGCGATGGTCATGGCTTACGCTTCTCGGCTACAGGATCAGGTCGCTCTGGTCGACGTCGCCGAACCACTCGTAGACCTTGGCTTCGGCCTGGCTCCGGACGACCGGGGTGATGCAGTTCCAGACCTTGTAGATGGCGAAGGCCAGCGCCGCGATGTCGTCCGTGTAGCCGACGCCCGGCAGGAAGTCCGGCATCAGGTCGAAGGGCAGCAGGAAATAGCCCAGCGCCCCGATGATGATCCCCTTGTCCTTCTTGGAAATCTGCGGATTCTGCATCGCATAATACAGGATCAGGGCATAGTAGACGGCCTTGGCGCCGAGGCGTTTGAAGACCCTGCGCAGCTTTCTCCAAAACCGTTCGACTTCGTAGTTCGGGATGTATTTCTCTAGATTCCGGGGCACTTTCATAGGGCAAATGTACAGAAAAAAATGGGTTTTGCCTATATTTGTATCCGTTCAGCGAACACCACAATACCATAACCATGCATATCAAGAGACTTTTACTGTTCGTACCGGCCCTCTGCCTCTGGGCATGCACCGGTCCCAAGACCCCGGACACGCTTGCCGGGCTGATCCCCCTCTTCACCGCTGACAACGTCCCCGAGAACGGCCCCGCCGAAGACCTCAACATCGGCGAGAACTTCGCCTGGATGTCCGACAAGGTCACCCCGGACGAGTGGCCCGGGGAAGGCCTCGCCCGTTACCCGATGCTCTACGTCGGCGAAGGATACAACCGTATCCTCCTGGTAGACAAGGGAAAGGTAGTCTGGAAATATGACACCGGCCCCGGCTGGGAACTCGGCGACATCTGGATGCTCCGGAACGGAGAGGTCCTTTTCTCCCGGCAGACCTTCGCCGCCAAAGTGACCCCGGACAAGCGGGAGATCTGGCGCTACGACTGCCAGGAAGGCGAGGAGCTCCACACCCTCCAGCCCATCGGCGACAACCTAGCCTTCATGCTGGTCAACAAGAAGCCGACAGGCCGCGTCGTCATGTTCAACCACAACACCGGCGAAGTCCTTTGGGAGCACACCATCGACTTCCCGGAGAGCTCCACGCACGGCCAGAGCCGCCGGATGCGCTACACCGACGAGGGCACCTGGCTGCTGAGCTACATCAGCGAGGCCAAGGTCGTCGAGTTCGACAAGGACTGGAACATCATCTGGCAATACGACTGCCGCCAGCCCTGGTCGGCGGTCCGGCTCAAGAACGGCAACACCCTCATCAGCATGGAGAAGGACAGGAAGGTCATCGAAGTCAACAAGGCCAAGGAGACCGTCTGGGAACTCGACCTGGACGAGATCCCGGAGCCGTTCCGTCCCGGTAAATGCCAGACCGTGGTCCGGCTCAGCAACGGCAACACCATCCTGTGTGCCCGCGGGACTTCCGGCACAGGCGCGCAGCTCGTGGAAGTGACCCCGGACAAAGAAGTGGTCTGGGCCGTCGAGGACTGGAAACACCTGGGGCCCGTCACAGCCGTCCAAATCCTCAGCGAACCCGGCTGGTCCGAGAATCCCGGCGACTTCGGCCGGTAACCGTCTTAATTATTCAAGATTATAACAATCCACGCCGCTGGGCTTCGGCAACGAGCGCACCGGTGGTGTGGACGTCCAGTTTGGCGTGCAGGCGTTTGCGGTACCACAAGACCGTGTTGTAGCCCAGACACAGTTCGTCGGCTATCTGCTGGGAAGTCCGCCCCTGGGCGAGCAGCCGTAGAATCTTCATCTCCTGCTCCGTCAGCAGCTCCGCCTCGGCGGGCGCCTGGCGGAGTTCTTCGATGGTCTCATCCAGCACCGCCGAGGTCTCCGAGAGTTCCTGGCGCGTGCGCCTGAGGCGGCGCACGACAAACCATGCGCCCACCCATGCCACCAACAGCAGAAGGGCGCCTAATGCCAGCAGAAGGGCATTCCGGTAAAGCTGCTTGTGCGCGGCATTCATCACTGCGAGCGTATCGGCGCGGCCGAACGACTCCTCCACAGGATGATTGCCAAAGTATTCGTCCGCCTGCGCCAGGTACTTCAGGGCCTTGGCCGTACGGCCGGATTCTTTGTACCAATGTCCCAGGCCATACATCGCTCCGGCGATGATCAGCGAATCCCCGCTCTGGCGGGCGAGCTGCAGGGCACGTTCGTATTCGGGCTTCGCCGCCTTGAGTTCCCCCTCGTCCAGATAGACTTCCCCGATGTTGCGGTGCAGCGTGGCGGCATCTTCCCACCAGCCCCGCCGCTCGAAGATTTCCCCGGCTTTTCCGTAATAATACGCGAACAGCTCCAGCGAGTCCTGCATCGCATAGAAATTGCCCAGCGTGCCCCACAGTCGGGACTGATCAGCCTCCAGGTCATGCCGGTCGGGATCGTCCCAGCGGGCCTCGATCAGCGCCAGCGCATCGGCGGCCTGGGTGTAGTACACCCGGGCGCTGTCATATTGCTCCTTCGCCCAGAACCCCTGTCCGATGAGGATGGACATGTCAAAAATGGCATCTTGGTTGTCCAGTTCCCGCCCGAAACCGATGGCCTGCCGGGCGTAATACACGCTCTTGGGCCCGTCCAGCTGGAGATAGCCCCAGGCCATCTGGCGGCATGTCCGGACATAGTCCGCCTTCTCCTCCGCCGTAGCCACGGCCAGCCGGTCCGGCGTGTACCGCGCCAGGACCCGCTCCAGGGAGTCCAGATTACGACCGCGATGGTCCTCGTAGCCAAAAGCGACTAACGGGACCATCGCGGCAAGTATCAGCAGGATGCGCTTCATAAGCGCAAAGATAGCTATTTCTTGATGAACTCTACACGGCGGTTCTGGGCACGGCCCGCTTCGGTGCCGTTGTCCGCCACCGGCTCGTGGGAACCCTTGCCGACGGGGCGCAGGTTGAACGGATCGACGCCCATGCCCTCAAGTGCCTTCACGACGGCCTCGGCGCGCTCCTGGGAGAGCGGGTCGTTGACCTTGTCGGAGCCGGAATTGTCGGTATGTCCCTGGACCTCGAAGCGGGCGGACGGGTTCTTCTTCATATAGTCGGCCACCTTCTGGATCTCCTCCATCGACTCGGGCTTGAGCGTGGCCTTGCCGGTCTCGAAGAGGATGTTGTTCGTCACGAACTTGCCGGTCTCGACGATAGCCTTTTCGACTGCGGAAGAATAGTCCGTAGCATTACGTTCATAGAGTTCCACAGCACCCTTGGCCATCACTATGTTAGTGACATAGACACCCTTGTTGCTGTCCGAAGAGCCTTCCATATACCAGGAGCGAGGCTGTTTCATATTCGGGATATTCACGATGCGCTCGTAATTGAGGTACATCTTGAAAGCCCGCTTATTAAAAGAGATGGCAATGTGGTTCCAGTCGTTCTTCTTGAACACTTTGGCGATAGTCGAAGTTCCTGGTTCTCCATCGATTTTATCACCATTGGGATTATATGCTCCCCAACCCCAACCAATACCATAATATCCTCCGCTTGGATTGTTGAGCGTATGTGTCTCCACGCTGGTACGGATATCGAAGGCGTTATAGCCGTCTTCAGCTTTCAAGACAATGTCGAGGGTGGCATCCCAACTGGAGCCTTCCTGAGCGGGTTGGGAGAGTACATCGAATTCGATGGTGAACTCTTCAGGCAGATAATACTTTTCTTCCATCAGAGGCTGAATCCTTCCACCCTCCATCTTGATGGCATTCACGCCCTTGATATTCACGACTTCCACTTCAGAGCCACTGAGGAGGTCCCATTTGGAAGGGAACTCGCCCAGCTGCTCACCTTTCAGTTCGTCATTGAAGAATACGGTGCCGCCACGCTTGAAATCGCTCTTGGCCTGGATCTGGGCAAAATCGACGGTTTCATTGGCGGCCTCCTTCCCTTCTTCGACCTCCTGCGGGTTCGCAGCCTTTGCAGCCTCCTGCTCCTTGTTCTGGTTCTTATTCTTGTTGAAGACACTGTTGATGCCTTCCTCAACCTTGTTGCCGATATTGTTCTCGACGGCTTCCTTGGCGCGCTCTTTCAGGCGCCCCAACATACCTTGCGCAGACGCGGATGCACACGCGAGCACGAAGACGGTTACCAGTAATACGATTCTTTTCATATCCGTTTGTTTAAAGTGTTAATCAGAGGATTCCCTGCTTGGTAGCGGCGACAACAAGTTCGGGGGTGCTGTGGACGTCGAACTTGAGGTGCAGGCGCTTTCGGTACCACATGATGGTGCTCGGGCTCAGGCCCAGCGCTTTCGCAATCTTCGTGGAGGACTGTCCCTGGGCAAGCAACTGCAGGATCTGCAGTTCCCGCTCGGTCATCGGATCGGATAATTTGCCACTTATTGCCATTTCCATCATGTTTGCTTGACAAATATGAGGTTTTGGCAAGAGAAAAACACCACCTAATTATGTGGTTGTAGAGGGAAAACGGGTATTCTCATTGTAAAGCTGGGCTTTTCTGCGTACTTTTGCCCTATGCAAGCAAAGAAGGAAACGACCCTGACGGAACTGGGTGAATTCGGCCTGATCGGCCGGATCCGGGAGCGTTTCCCGGCCCCGGAAGGGGTCACGGGGATCGGGGACGACTGCGCCGTGATCCCCCAGCGCAGCGGGCTGGACACCCTCGTAAGCACCGACATGCTCGTCGAGGGGACGCATTTCCTGCGGGACCGGGTCTCCCCCTACCAACTGGGCTGGAAGTCAGCCGCCGTCAACCTCTCCGACATTGCCGCGATGGGCGGACAGCCCACGGCGACCTTCCTGTCCGTGGCGCTGCCGCCGGACCTTGAAGCGGATTGGATGGGGGAATTCCTGCGCGGGTATGCGGAGATCTCCGCGCGCTTCGGCGCCGCGCTGCTGGGCGGCGACACCACCGCCTCGCCGGACCGCATCTGCATCAACGTGGCCGTGCTCGGCGAGTGCCCCGCCGGGGCCGCACGCCTGCGCAGCGCCGCGCAGGCCGGCGACCTGGTCTGCGTGACGGGGACGCTAGGCGACTCCGCCGCCGGCCTGAAGGCCATCCTCGAAGGGGTGGAGCAGGACTCTGATATCCGGATACTTATCGACCGTCACTACCTGCCGCTTCCGCGCGTGGCCGAGGGCCTGCGCCTCGCCGCAACGCCCGGCGTCCACGCGATGATGGACATTTCAGACGGCATCGGCTCAGACCTGCATCATATCCTGGAAGCTTCCGGCTTGGGCGCCGTCATCGACGTGCCGGCCATGCCGCTCTCCCCCGCCCTCCAGCGCGTCTGCGCGCGCCAGGGCTGGGACGCCGTGGCGCTCGCCACCGGCGGCGGCGAAGACTACGAGCTGCTCTTCACCTGCACCCCCGAAGCGGAGAAGGCACTGGACGTGCCCCACACAGTAATCGGGGCGATAACAGAGAGGAGATTCCGGGTCGAGCCCGGAATGACGGATATCGAATGGCGCGGCGCAGAAGGCCCCGTCGCCGGATTCGATCACTTCAAGCGCTGATCTTCCGTATAGAACCGCACCATCTTGCGGATCGCCTCGGCACATACGGGGCAAAAATCCGGGAAGGCGTTGGTGCGCATCCGGCAGTCCTCGGTGGCGCGCCAGACGCCCTTGGACTGGTAGCCGGCGCCCTCGATCAAGCCTACGCCATCCTGCCCCATCATCGACTCCCACTTGGAGCCGAAGTCGGCCAGGGTTGTGATGTTCTGCTCCCAGGGCTCGATCCCAGGGAAATACTGCTCCTCGTACTGGTCGTCATAGGCATACTCGTCCGCCAGACCGCCGAAACTGTGGCCGAACTCATGGACCACCACGGGCCGGAAGGCACTGTGGTGCGCAGTGGTCAGCGTATACGAATTGAAGATGCCTCCCCCGCCATAAGTATTGGTATTCGCGAGGATGATGATATGCTCGTAGGGCAGCCCCGCCAGTTGGTCATGCATCCGCTTCAATTGCAGCGTTGTCAGGTAGCGGTCGGAATAGAAAGTATCGAAATGCGAACCCAGCACCGTGTCCTTCCACTCCCCCTTGCGCGGCACGCTCACTCCGCTCTCGGCGGAGGGCAGCGCCACGGCCACGAAGTTGAAGCGGTCCCGCAACTCGCTGAATACCTGGTGGTTCATAAAACTCTCCACGGCCACGGCCGCATCCTTGTAGAAAGTCTCCATCTCCCCGGCCGTGTATCCTTCGGGCAGGATCACGACGTCGATGCATTCCTCAGGCGTTCCGCTCCGCAGGATGTCGCGGGTCCCGGGCCGGTCGAAGCCCAACCGGCGGATCAGGATATCCGAAGGGTCCACGCGGTGCGTCAGCCGCGCCGTCACCTGCCGGTGGAAGTCATACAGCACCACCGTCACGTCCACGGGTTCGGAAGGCATCGGCAGCAGGAAGACGTTCTCGAAACTCTTCTGCACGCGCGTAGCCTCCTCCGTGGCCTGCCACTCCTGGAAGAGCGTGGAGAAGGAGTTGCAATACAGCAGCCGGCCCGTCTGCGCGTCGTGCATCCGAATCTGGCCGTTGCCGTGCAGGGCCAACTCGTCGAGATGCACCCGACGCCCGGCCCAGCCGTCGAAGCAACTGAGCCCGTCCAGCGCGATGGTGCAGGTCTTATCCGTCCCGGAGAAAATATAATCCACGCGAAGCGTGCGCTCCGTCAACGGCGCGGGCAGCGGCTGCGCCGCCGCACCCAGGGCGGCGCAAAGCATACCCAAAATGGTCAATGTCCAACGGTTCATAGTTCAAAGTTACGCAAAACTCTTGGCTTTTCCTCCAAAAAGAATTAACTTGCAGTATCTAACCACATCCAAATCCAGTATGAAACGCATTTTCTGCCTCGCCTCGCTCCTGCTGTTCCTCTCGGCAGGCGTCCTGTCCGCCCAGCCGTGGGAGAACCTCTTCAACGGCAAGAACCTCAAGGGCTGGAAGCAAGTGACCGGCACGGCCAAGTTCCAGGCCAAGGACGGCATGATCGTCGGCACGTCCACGGACAGCAAAGTCAATTCCTTCCTCGCCACGACCAAGGACTACGGCGATTTCATCCTCGAATTCGACTTCATGACCGAAGGCCTCAACTCCGGCGTCCAGCTCCGCAGCCACGTCAACAAGGAGAAGGGCCGGGTCTTTGGCTACCAGTTCGAGATCGATCCCAGCGACCGGGCCTGGACCGGCGGCCTCTACGACGAAGTCCGCCGCCTGTGGCTCTACCGCATGACCGAGAACCCGTCAGCCAGGACCGCTTACCGCGATGGATGGAACTCCGCCCGCATCGAATGCATCGGTACGCACATCCGCACCTGGGTCAACGGCATCCCCTGCACCAACCTCATCGACGACGTGGATGCCGACGGATTCATCGCCCTGCAGGTCCATACCGTCAGTCCCGACATGCGGGGAGCCCGCGTCTGCTGGAAAAACATCCGCATCATCACCCAGGATCCCGCCAGATACGCCAAGCCTTCCCCCGCCCCGGTCGTCAACTGCATCGCCAATACCCTGACCGACGAAGAGAAGGCCGACGGCTGGAAACTCCTCTTCGACGGCAAGACCTCCAAGGGCTGGCAGAGCGCCAAGAATCTCGGCACCTTCCCCGACCATGGATGGACCGTCGAAGACGGTGTCCTGTCCGTCAACAAGGGCGACGGCGGAGAGAGCACCAACGGCGGCGACATCATTACTGACCGCAAGTACCGCAATTTCATCCTCAAGGCGGACTTCAAACTCACGCCCGGCGCCAACAGCGGCATCAAGTATTTCGTGGATCCCTACATGAACCAGGGCGCCGGCTCCTCCATCGGCTGCGAGTTCCAGGTCCTGGACGACAAGCTGCACCCGGACGCCAAGCTCGGCGTCAACGGCAACCGCACCATGGGCTCGCTCTACGACCTCATCCCCGCCCCGAAGGGCGAATGGGAGACCTACACCATCGACGGCTGGCAGCGCGCGATGATCATCGTGCAGGGCAAGCATGTCGAGCATTGGCTCAACGGCCACAAACTCCTCGAATACGAGCGCGACAACCAGATGTGGGATGCCTTCGTGGATTACAGCAAATACAAGGACTGGCCGAACTTCGGCAACGCCGCCGAAGGCTACATCCTGCTGCAGGACCACGGCGACCACGTCTCCTACCGCAACATCAAGATCAAGGAACTTCCGTAGGATTCAAACTAAACCATTTATCACAATCATGAAGTTTACCAAACTCTTCCTTTCCCTGGCCGTCCTTGCGGCCACCCTTTTCGTGTCCTGTGCTCCCAAGCAGGCCTCTGATCCCATCCCTTCCGACAAGAAAGAAATCATGGACCGGTTCGTCGCCGGCACCCTTGACCCGTCCTATGTCCCCGCCCTGTTCTTCGGACACTTCGGCGGCGACCAGAAACTCGGCGAAGGCGCCGTCAAGGCGCATCTGAGCCTGTTCCTCAAGGGCGGCGCCGACATGCTCAAGATCCAGACCGAGCAGCCGATGCCCCACGTCGAAGACCTGACCATGGACACGCCGCTCGTACCTGAAGACTGGTACGCCCCGACCGTGGAGGTGATCAAGGAAGTGCTCTCCTACGTCGGCAAGGACGTCTACGTGATGCCCACCATCCTCAGCACCCACCAGGTCGCCCGCCAGGGCTTCGGCGACGACCGCCTGCCTGTCTGGGCCGTGGAGCGCCCCGAGGCTTACAAGCGTATGCTCGACTCCTACACCAAGGCCATCCTCTGGTATATCCGCGAGTGCAAGAAGATCGGCGTCGAGGCCTTCTTCACCGCCACCCAGGGCGGCGAGCAGAAGTTCTATGACCTGAAGGTCCCCGGCGGCTTCTTCGAGACGATGATCAAGCCCTACGACCTCGAAGTCATGAACGAAGCCAACAAGGACACCAAGATCACCATCCTCCACATCTGCGACTGGGAAGGCCCGATGGACGACCTGACCCGCTACCTGGACTATCCCGGCATGATCGTCAACGTCCCGCTCAAGATCGCGGACGAGCCGCTCACCCTGACCAAGACCGTAGAGATGTTCGGACGCCCGGTGCTCGGCGGCTTCAACCGCAAGGCCGAGATCGGCAAGGAGTCCCCGGAGAAGATCGCTGCCATGACCCGCGAGATCATCGCGAACGGCCCCAAGGGCCGCCTGATGATCGGCGCCGACTGCTCCGTCCCTTCCCCGCTCAACATAACGGACAACATCCACGCCGCCGTCAGCACGGCTCACGGACGCTAGCCGTTTCCCACAATACAAACCAAAAACCCGGAGCCGCACGGCCCCGGGTTTTCATTTTATAACGGCAGTTGGAATCCCATCACCTGCTCCACGTAGTGACTTTTTTCAGGCATTGTAGCAGCTCTCGCCGTGCTCGTAGATGTCCAGACCTTCTTCCTCGACCCGCTTGCCGACACGCAGTCCGTGGCACTTCTTGATGCCGAAGAAGAGCAGGAATCCGGTCGTGGCGGCCCAGAGATCGATCACGAGGATGCCCAGGCACTGGACGCCGAAGAAATGCCAGCCGCCGCCATAGAACACGCCGCCGTCCGTGGCCAGCAGGCCGGTCATGAGCGTACCGAGGATACCGCAGACACCGTGCACGCTGGATGCGCCCACCGGGTCGTCGATGTGCAGTTTCCGGTCAATGATTTCAATGGCAAAGACCAGCACCACGCCGCAGATCAGGCCGATGATGACCGCGCCCAGCGGGGAAACCACATCGCAGCCCGCGGTGATGCCGACCAAGCCGGCAAGGATCCCGTTGAGGGTCAGAGAGAGAGACGGCTTGCCGTATTTCCACCAGGTGATAAACATGGTCGACACGCCGCCGGCGGCTGCCGCCAGGTTGGTGGTCAGGAAGACATGGGAAATCGCCACGCGGTTCACTTCGCCCGACGCTGCCAGCTGCGAACCGGGGTTGAAGCCGAACCAGCCCATCCAGAGAATGAACACGCCGAGCGCCGCCATCGTCAGGTTGTGGCCGGGAATAGCCCGGCTCTTGCCGTCAGACGAATACTTACCGATACGGGGGCCGAGTGCGATCGCACCGATCAGCGCCAGCACACCACCCACGCTATGGACGATCGCCGAACCGGCGAAATCGTGGAAACCAAGGTCCGCGAGCCAGCCGCCGCCCCAGGTCCAGTGGCCTTCGATCGGATAGATCAGGAGGGAAATGACGGCACTATAGATCAGGTACATCGAGAATTTGGTCCGCTCGGCCATCGCGCCGCTCACGATGGTGGCGGAGGTCGCACAGAAAACGGTTTCGAAGACCAGGAAACCCTCCACGGGCAGGTCACTCTTGTAGAAAGACAGGTCGCCCCAGTTGGGCGCGCCGATGAAGCCGGCGCCGTCGCTTCCAAACATGAAGCCGAAGCCGACAAACCAAAAAAGCAGGGACCCGAACATGAAGTCTACAAAGTTCTTCATCAGGATGTTCGCCGTGTTCTTGCTGCGGGTGAACCCCGCCTCGCACAGCGCAAAGCCCGGTTGCATGAAGAATACCAGCATCGCGGCCAACAGCATCCAGACAGTATCGAGGGAAATAGCTATATCGTTCATTTTGCCTACGTTTTAAAGGGTTCTACTTCTTGTCCCGGAGCACCGTGTCTCCATGCTCTCCAGTTCGGATGGACCAGGTGTCGATGACATCGCTGATGAAAATGCGACCGTCTCCGATCTCGCCGGTCGAGGCCGTCTTGAGAATCACTTCGACGGTCGGATCGACAAACTGGTCTCTGCAGACAATGGTCAGCGCGACGCGCTCGATCACGTCCGTGGAATACTGGACGCCACGATAGATGCGTTCCTCGCGGCTCTGGCCGATTCCGTGCACATTGTGGTACTCGAACCAGTTGATGTCCGCTGCGAGCAAGGCCTCCTTGACCTCCTCGAATTTCGTCTTTCGGACGATTGCTTCAATCTTTTTCATACACTACTATTGTTTTGGGTTGTTCTTCATACAAAAGGGCATACAATCCCCTGGCAAGCGAAACAATATATTTCGCAAGTAAATAATAATCAATATTTTACACAACTAATCCCTACTACAGTTGCAATTGGAATCCCAGTACATTCTCAACGTAGTTCACGAAAGCCTCATTGCAGAGGCGGACGCCTCCGGGCGTCGGATAATTCCCGGTGAAGTACCAGTCGCCCGGGTGGCCGGGACAGGCGCGGTGCAAGCCCTCGACACTCTGGTACACCAACTCGATGGGCGTCTGCATGCCCTCCGGGCGGAGCATCTCCACGATTTTTGCATTGATTTGTTCGACAGTGAACGGGGCATAGATCTCCTGAACGTGGTTAGCGGCCGCGGGATAAGCCTTGCAGGCCCGGTAAACGTCAGCAATACGCTGCTGCATACCATGATCCCGGATCAAGGCGATGGCCGCGCGGAAGGCGCAGAGTTCCTCGAGGTGTGACATATCGATGCCGTAGTAGTCCGGATAGCGGATCTGGGGAGAACTCGACACCATCACGATCTTCTTGGGGTGCAGGCGGTCGAGGATCTTGAAGATGCTCTCCCGCAGGGTGGTCCCGCGCACGATGGAATCGTCGATGACCACGAGATTGTCTTCATACGGCACCAAAGAGCCGTACGTGACGTCATAGACGTGGGCGGCCAGGTTGTCCCGCTGCGCACCTTCGGTGATGAACGTGCGCAACTTGATGTCCTTCCACACCACTTTCTCGATACGCACGTCGTGGTCGAGCCTGCGAATCCCGTCCGTCATCCCGTGAAAGGCAACCTCCGCCGTGTTGGGGATATAGGAGAAAACCGTATGCGCCACATCACCGCCGACGGCCTTCAGGATGGGTTCCGTCAGCTGCTCTCCGAGCCGCTTGCGTTCCCGGTAGATATCGCGGTCGGAGCCGCGACTGAAGTAGATGCGCTCGAACGAGCAGGCACTGAGTTTCCTGGCTGGCAGGATCTGCTCCAGCAGGCTCTCGCCTTTCTTCCGCACGATCAAAGCCTGCCCGGGCAGGAGTTCACAGATATCCTCGACTTCCAGGTTGAAGGAGGTCTGAAGCACGGGCCGTTCGCTGGCCAGCACGACGATCTCTTCGTCGCGATAGTAATAGGCCGGGCGGATGCCCCAGGGATCGCGCACGGCGAACATCTCGCCGCTGCCGGTAAGTCCGCACATCACATACCCCCCATCGTAGTGGGACATCGTGGTACGCAGCACGTTGGCCATACAGATATGGTCGTCGATGTAACGCGTCAGGTCAAGCCGTTCCAGCCCTTTGTCCCTGGCTTCGTCAAACAAACGCTCCACCTCCCGGTCCAGCCTGTGCCCCATTAACTCGAGCGTGATGTATGCGTCACCGTACAGCCGGGGAGACTGTCCCTGAGCGGTCAGGAAGTGGAAAACCTCGTCGATGTTGGTCATGTTGAAATTCCCGCACAGGCAGAGGTTCTTCGCCCGCCAGTTGTTGCGCCGCAGATAAGGGTGGACGTAGGTCAGCCCGCTCTTCCCGGTTGTAGAATAACGCAGATGGCCCATATACAGCTGGGCACGCGCCGGAGCTTCCACGCGCTTGAAAATCTCCGTGATGGCGTCCGGTCCTTCCGCCCGCTCGCGGAACATGTACTCCGTCCCGACTTCCGCTTCCAAGTCCACGTAGGCCAGCCCGGCACCTTCCTGCCCGCGGTTGTGCTGCTTCTCCATCATCAGGTACAACTTTTCCAGGCCATAACGGGACGTACCGTATTTCCGCTCATAGTAAGAGAGCGGTTTCAGCAGGCGGATCATTGCCACGCCGCACTCGTGTTTAAGCTGCTCCATGGTCGATGCAGGCCTTGACGAAACTCATGAACAACGGATGCGGGTGCAGCACAGTCGAGGAATACTCGGGATGGAACTGCGTCCCGATGTACCAGCGCAGCGAAGGGATCTCCACCACCTCGACCAGGTCTGCGCCCGGATTCACCCCCACGCACTGCATGCCCGCCATCTCGTACTCCTCCCGATAGCCGTTATTGAACTCATAACGGTGGCGGTGGCGCTCGGCGACGGTGTCCTTTCCGCCGTAAGCCTCGAAGGTGCGGCTGCCGGGCCGAAGCGTGCAGGGATACTCCCCGAGACGCATCGTGCCGCCCATCTGGGTAATGTTCTTCTGCTCTTCCATCATGTCAATGACGTTGTGCGGCGTGTCAGGACGCATCTCGCTGCTGTCGGCATCGGCATAGCCGAGTACGTTGCGGGCGAACTCGATCACCATCATCTGCATGCCCAAGCAGATGCCGAAGCACGGCACATCCTGCATGCGGGCATACTCCGCCGCGAAGATTTTTCCGGGAATCCCCCGTTGGCCGAAGCCCGGGCAAATCACGATACCGGCCATCCCGGCGAGCCTGTCCGCCACGTTCTCCCGCGTGATCTCCTGGCTGGCCACGAAATGGATCTTCATCTTCACGTCATCGTAAATGCCGGCCAGGTTCAGGCTCTCGCGGATGCTCTTGTATGCATCCTGCAGGTCATACTTGCCCACGAGGGCCACGTGAACTTCACGCTTAGCGTTACGCTGCTTGTCCAGGAAGTCATGCCAGGAACGCATCGCAGGGGTCTCCCCCACGGGGATGCCGATCTTGCGCAGGATGGCGGCGTCGAGTCCCTGTCGCTGCATGCTCACGGGCACTTCATAAATGCTCGGCAGGTCCTCGCTCTGCACCACACACTCCAGATCCACGTTGCAGAAAGAAGCCACCTTCATGCGCAGGGCATCGTCGAGATGGCGCTCTGTACGCAGGACGATGATATCAGGCTGGATGCCCATCCCCTGCAACTCCTTGACGGAATGCTGCGTGGGCTTGGTCTTCAGCTCCTCAGCGGCCTTCAGGTACGGCACATAGGTCAGATGCACGCACACGGCATCGCGGCCCAGCTGCCAACGCAACTGACGGATTGCTTCCATGAACGGCGCACTTTCGATATCGCCGATCGTGCCCCCGACTTCGGTGATGACAAAGTCCAGGTCCTCCCCCACCACATCCTGGCGCAGCATCCGGCGCTTGATTTCATCGGTTATATGCGGAACTACCTGAATGGTCTTGCCGAGGTAGTCGCCGCGGCGCTCCCGGTCAATCACGGTCTTGTAGATCCGCCCGGTGGTGACTGAGTTTTCGCGCGTGGTCCGTATGCCCGTAAAGCGCTCGTAATGGCCCAGGTCGAGGTCTGTCTCCATCCCGTCTGCAGTGACGTAGCACTCGCCGTGCTCATAGGGGTTGAGCGTGCCCGGATCGATGTTGATGTAGGGATCGAACTTCTGGATCGTAACCTTGAAGCCGCGCGCCTGCAGGAGTTTGCCCAGGCTGGCGGAGATAATCCCTTTTCCCAGGGAGGAAACCACACCTCCCGTAATGAATACATACTTGGTTGCCATTACTTCTTCGTTTTACGCAAATACAAATCCACAGATTCTGCGGCCGTGTGGCCGGAGGCCATCGCACGCACCACCAGCGAAGCGCCGCTCTGGACGTCGCCTGCGAAGAAAACGTTCTTCCCCACCTCGGGTAGCTGGGGCTTCAGGAAGCCCATGGCCAGCAGGACGATATCCGCCTTGACCAGTTCCGGCTCGCCGGCTGGGACCATCAGCGGACGTCCGCCCTCTGGATTCGGCTTCCAGTCGATTGGCTGGATTTCGACGCCGGTCAGGCGTCCTTTTTCTCCGACAAAGCGGAGCGTGTTGATATTCCAGCGGCGTATGCAGCCTTCTTCGTGGGATGAAGAAGTTCTGAGTGTCCGCGGCCAGGCCGGCCAGGGATTTGCCGGGTCATCCGGTCCTGCCGGCGGTTTGGGCATGATCTCTATCTGCGTCACGGATTTGCTGCCCTGGCGGTGCGCCGTGCCGATGCAATCCGAACCGGTGTCACCGCCGCCGATCACGAGCACATCCTTGCCCTTGCAGCTGACCCGCCCGCGTGCCGGAATCTCCGCGCCGTACAGCACACGGTTCTGCTCGGAGAGCAGTTCCAGCGCAAAATACACGCCTTTGAGTTCGCGTCCGGGCACGCGGAGGTCACGCGCAGTCGGTGTTCCGGTAGCGATGACATAGGCATCAAATCCCTTCGGCAATGCATCCGGACTCACTTCTTCGCCATAGCGGAAGCAAACCCCTTCCTGTACCATCAACGCGATGCGCCGGTCGATCACGGTTTTGTTGAGCTTGAAATTCGGAATACCGAAGCGGAGCAGTCCGCCGGCTTTCTCGTTCTTCTCGAATACCGTCACCGCATACCCTTTCCTGTTCAGCCGATTGGCTGCAGCCAGGCCTGCAGGACCCGCGCCGATTACGGCCACCTTGCGGCCGTTGCGCAGCGGAGCTACAGGGTGGACATAATTTTCGCGATATGCGATCTCGGTGATCGCCGCCTCGTTCTCCCGGTTGGTCGTAGGCTCGTGCATCGTGAGATTGAGCACGCAGGCCTTCTCGCAGAGAGCCGGACAGACGCGACCGGTGAACTCCGGGAAATCGTTGGTCGCATTGAGCAGGCGGTAAGCCAGTTCAAGGTCCCCCTTGAAGACGGCGTCGTTCCATTCGGGCGGGCGGTTTCCCAGCGGGCAGGCCCAGTTGCAGAAAGGCACGCCGCAATCCATGCAGCGGGACGCCTGCAGGCGGCGGTCGCCTTCGTTGAGCGTCTGCTCCACTTCCCCGAAATCCAGGATCCGGTCGTGCACCGGCCGGTATCCGGCCTCCTTGCGGGGTATCGTCAGAAATGCTTTATAATCTCCCATATGGCGTCAGTATTGAAGTTGGAGGTTCTGTACCCGCTGCTCCAGCTCGCGCATCCGCTCCCGCTCCAGCACGTGCTTGTATTCGATCGGAATAACCTTGATGAAATCCTCGACGCAGCGGTTCCAGTCATCCAGGATGGTCCGGGCCATTGCCGATCCGGTATAGAGGTAGTGCTGACGGATCAGTTCGTGGAGTTCCTTGCGGTCGAGCTTGTCGTCTACCAGCGAGATCTCCACCATATCCATATTGCAATAGAAATCGAAGTCGTGCGTCAAATCGAGCACGTAGGCCACACCGCCGGACATACCGGCCGCGAAATTGCGGCCCACAGGCCCCAGCACGACAACGCGCCCGCCGGTCATATACTCACAGCAATGGTCGCCGGCACCTTCCACCACCGCCAGGGCTCCGGAATTGCGAACCGCGAAACGTTGTCCGGCACGCCCGGCCACGTACATCTCGCCAGCCGTGGCACCATACAGGCAGGTATTGCCCACGATGATGTTTTCTTCCGCCTTGAAGGTGGACTTGGCAGAAGGGCGGATGGCCACGCGGCCACCGCACAGACCCTTGCCTACATAGTCGTTGGCCTCGCCCTCCAGCCGGACGTTGATGCCTGCAGCCAGGAAGGCGCAGAAACTCTGTCCGGCAGCCCCCTTGAACTTGATGTTGATGGTTGAATCCGGCAGGCCTGCAGCCCCGTATTTCGCAGCCACGCGGCCACTGAGCAGCGTACATGCAGCACGGTCTGTGTTAGCGATCGGATACTCCAGGCTGATCTCCTCTTTCCAGTCAATGGCGGGCTGCGCCGCCTTGACAATCTCAAGGTCCTTGACGGGCGGCAACGGATGCCATGTACCGCCAGCCCAGCTGAGCGCACCGTTTTCCTGGAAGAGCAGGCGCGACAGGTCCACACGGGCGGCCTTGGAGGCCGGATCCAGCGGTTTACGCACCAGCAGTTCCGTGTGCCCGACGATGTCCGACAGGCGGGCAAAGCCCATCTCCGCCAGGTATTCGCGCACTTCCTGTGCCAGGAAGGTGAAATAGTTGACCAGATAATCTGCCTTGCCCCGGAAGTGCTCCCGGAGCCGGGGATCCTGCGTCGCCACACCCGTGGGGCAGGTATTGAGGCTGCACTTGCGCATCATCACGCAGCCGAGCACAATCAACGGCAGCGTTCCAAAGCCGAATTCGTCGGCACCCAGCAGGGCCATCAAAATGATGTCACGGCCGCTCTTGAGCTGGCCGTCCACCTGCAGGCGCACCCCGCAGCGAAGGCCATTGCGTACGAGCGTCTGTTGCGCCTCTGCCAGGCCGATCTCCGGGCTGATTCCCGCGAAACGCATAGATGAGGCAGGAGAAGCACCCGTGCCACCTTCGGCGCCGGACACGACGATCAGGTCGGCCTTGGCCTTGGCCACGCCGGCCGCAATCGTGCCCACGCTGCTCTCGGACACCAGTTTGACACTGATGGCTGCAGCGGGGTTGACATTCTTGAGGTCGAAGATCAATTGCGAGAGGTCCTCGATGGAATAGATGTCGTGGTGCGGCGGCGGGGAGATCAGCGAGATGCCCGGGATGGAGTTGCGGGTCTTGGCTATGATGGCATTGACCTTGAATCCGGGTAGCTGGCCGCCTTCACCGGGTTTGGCGCCCTGGGCCACTTTGATCTGGATCTCCTCTGCGTTGACCAGGTACTCGGCCGTGACGCCAAAGCGTCCGGAAGCCACCTGCTTGGTCTTGCTGGACAAGGAGATACCGTCCACGTCACTGTGGTAACGATCATTGTCCTCCCCTCCCTCCCCGGTATTGGAACGGGTCCCAAGCCGGTTCATCGCCAGGGCGATGGCCTCGTGTGCCTCGATGCTCAGCGCGCCGAAACTCATCGCGCTGACCACGAAATGCTTCACGATCTCCTCCACCGGCTCCACCCGGTCGATCCCGATCGGCGCGCGCTTGAAGTCCAGCAGGTCGCGCAGGAACACCGGATCCGACTTACCGTCCACGGCGGCGGTAAACTCTTTGAATTTCGTATAACTGCCCAGGCGCGTAGCAACCTGAAGTGAAGCGATGGTCTCAGGGTTCCACGCGTGGACGATGCCGTCCTTGCGGTAATGGAAGAGCCCGTCGTTGGACAGGAAATCCGGCTGTCCCTGCGGAGAATAAGCCATAGAGTGGAAAGCCATCGCGTCACGGGCTATGGTCTCCAGGCCGATGCCGCCGATGGTCGAATGATCCGTACCGAAGTACTCGCGCAGCAATCCTTCCTCAAGACCGATGCTCTCGAAGATCTTGGCCCCGCGGTAGGAGCGGATGGTGGAGATGCCCATCTTGGCCATGATCTTGAGCAGGCCCTTCTTCATCGCCTCGATATAGTTAGTGCGGGCTGTCGCATAATTGAGCTGGAGTTTGCCGCCGTGCGCCAGGCTGGATATGATGGCAAACGACAGGTATGGGTTGATGGCGGAAGCTCCATAGCCAAGCAATAAAGCGGCGTGCATAGTCTCACAGATTTCGCCGCTCTCGACGATCAGGGCTGTCTGGACCCGTTTGCCCGCGGCAATCAGGTGGTGATGCACGGCGCTCACAGCCAGCAGCGAGGGAATCGGCGCATGGGTTCCATCCACGTCGCGGTCGGACAGGATGATGTAGTTGACTCCGTCGTCCACACATTTCTCCGCCTGCCTGCACAGTTGAGTGAGGGCACGCCGGAGGTTATCGGCGGCAGATTTGGGATCCTTCGAACAGGCGAACAGAATCGGCAGTTTCTCTGTCTTGAAGCCCTTGTAACGGATGTTACAGAGCAGGTCGAGCTGCGTATTGGTCAGGATCGGGTGCGGCAGGCGCACCATCTTGCAGTTGTCGCCGTCCGGAGTCAGGATCCCGGTACCTACGCGGCCGATATACTCGAAGAGCGACATCACCATCTGCTCCCGGATGGAGTCGATGGGCGGGTTGGTCACCTGTGCGAACTGCTGCCGGAAATAGTTGAAGAAGCTCTGGGGCTTCTCTGTGAGCACCGCCAGCGGAGTATCGTTGCCCATCGAGGAAGTGGCCTCGATTCCCTTTTCGCACATCGGTTTGAGAGCATTCTCGATGCTCTCGGCCGTGTAGCCGAAGAGGCGCTCCTTGACAAGCAGATCCGCCTCGTTATGCTCAATCTTGCGACCGCTGTGCAGGTCTTCCAACTGGATACGGCCTTCGGCAAGCCACTTGCGGTAGGGATGTTCGGCTGCGAGTTGTTCCTTGATCTCACTGTCGTACCAGATCTTGCCCTCCCTGGTATCCACAAGCAGCATCTTGCCCGGCTCCAGACGGCCTTTGCACGCGATCTCCGTGGGATCGAAGTCCAGTACGCCCACCTCGCTCGCGACCACAAGCAGGCCCCGTTTGGTGATGGTGTAGCGCCCCGGGCGAAGGCCGTTACGGTCGAGGATCCCGCCCGCATAGCGGCCGTCACTGAACAGCAGCGTCGCCGGTCCGTCCCAAGGCTCCATCAAGATGGAATGGTACTCATAGAAAGCGCGCAAATCCTCCGTGATCGGATTGGTGCCGTCAAAACTCTCCGGCATCAGCACGGAAACCGCCTGCGGCAGACTAAGTCCGCTTTGCGTGAGGAATTCGAGAACATTGTCCAGGCTGGCCGAGTCACTCATGTCGGGCTGGACCAGCGGGGTGAGGTCGGAGATATCACCGAGCACCCCGGACCCCAGTACGCTTTCGCGCGCCTGCATCCAGCTGCGGTTGCCCCGGATGGTATTGATCTCGCCGTTGTGGCAGAGCATCCGGAACGGCTGCGCCAGGCTCCACTGCGGGAAGGTATTGGTTGAAAAACGCGAATGGACGATGGCCATCGAGCTGGTGAACCACTGGCTGGTCAGGTCCGTGTAATATTCCCGGAGCTGACGGCTTGTCAGCATCCCTTTATAAACGATGTTGCGCGTGGAAAGAGAGCAGATGTAGCAGTCTTTCCCCAAGCGCTCCACATGCTTGCGGATGCGGTAGAGGCGGCGTTCCAATTCGTCTTCCTCGAGGTATCCGTCGCATGTGACGAACAGCTGCACCGTGAAGGGCTCGGCTTTGGCGGCCTCCTCCCCCAGGCAGGCGGAATTGACCGGGACTTCGCGCACATGGCTGAGCGAACAGCCCATGTGCGCAACCTCGTCGCCGATCTGTTCCAGGATCCGGGCACGCTTGCCGGCATCGCGGGGCAGGAAGACAAGTCCGGTACCGTAACGGCCCTTTTCGGGCACGGGCACACCCTGCAACAGTATGAATTCGTGGGGGATCTGGACCATGATGCCCGCGCCGTCTCCGGACTTGCCGTCGGCGCCTTCCGCACCGCGGTGACTCATGTTCTCCAGCACGGACAAGGCACTCTCCACGAGTTCGTGGGTCTTGTCGCCCCGGATATTCACAACCATACCAACCCCACAGGCGTCGTGTTCCGACGCCGCGTTATACAGACCTCCGTCCATATATCAGTTCGCTATCAAATACAAAGATCGACCAGTAGGTGCAGGGAAAAGCTAGTTGATGAACAGCAGCTCACGGTACTTCGGGAGCGGCCACATCTTATTGTCAACCACTTCCTCAAGCTTATCGATCGGACGGCGCAGCGCGAAGAGGCTTTCCGCAATCTCGTGGTAGGCCAAGGCACGCTCGTAGATGTCCTCTATCGCATTGGCCGCCTTGCGGGCTTCCTTCATAGCCAAAGCCTTGACGCGCACATCCTCCACATATTTATTGATGTCGTCGAGTATGCGCAATTCGGTGGTGCAATTGTCCAGGTTGCCGTAGATTCCCTTCGCGAGGGTCACTTCCTGCAGGAGCTTGGCCTTATATTCGAGCGCAGCGGGAATGATATGGTTGATGGCCATCCGGAACATCACGCGGGATTCAATCTGGACTTTCTTGACATAGGTCTCCCATTTCACTTCATTGCGGGCCTCGAGCTCTTTCTTCGAATAGACACCCGTCTTGGTGAACATCTTGACGGCATCGGGCTTGGTGAACTCACAGAACATCTTCGGCACGTTGGTTTCGACGTCGAGACCGCGGCGGGCGGCCTCTTTCTTCCACTCCTCGGTATAGCCGTTGCCGTCGAAGCAGACGGTGCCGAGCACCGACTTGATAACGGGCTTGAGGGCATCCATGATGGCCACTCCTGTCTGCTTGTCCTTCGCGATTTCCTTCTCGACTTCGGCCTTGAACGCGATGAGTTGCTCAGCCACGGCGGCGTTGAGCGTGGTCATCGCGCCTGCACAGTTGGCGCAGGAACCGACGGCGCGGAACTCGAAGCGGTTGCCGGTGAAGGCGAACGGCGAGGTACGGTTGCGGTCGGTATTGTCCACGAAGACCTCCGGAATCTCCACCAGGCCTACGCTCTTGCTTTTCTTGCCGGCGATCTCGATCGGAGTGTCGGAAGGGACCTCGAGCAACTTGTGGAGCACGTCGGTCATCGTCTTGCCCAGGAAGGCGGAAACGATGGCGGGCGGCGCTTCATTGGCGCCCAGACGGTGCGCGTTGGTGGCGCTGGCGATGGAGGCCTTCAGCAGGGCGTTGTGTTTCTGTACGGCAGCCAGCACGTTTACGAAGAAAGTGACGAACTGCAGGTTGCCCTTGGCGTCTTTGCCAGGGGCAAGCAACTGCGTCCCCGTGTCGGTCCCGAGCGACCAGTTGTTGTGTTTGCCGGAGCCGTTCACGCCGTCGAAAGGTTTCTCGTGCAGGAGCACGACGAAGCCGTGCTTGCGTGCGATACGGCCCATCAGGTTCATCACGATCTGGTTCTGGTCGTTGGCAAGGTTGGTCTCGCCATAGATCGGCGCCAGTTCGAACTGGTTGGGAGCCACCTCGTTGTGGCGGGTCTTGATGGGAATGCCCAGGCGGTGACCGGCGATTTCCAGATCACGCATGAAAGCAGCCACGCGCGTCGGGATGGCGCCGAAGTAGTGGTCGTCCAGCTGCTGGTTCTTGGAAGAATTGTGGCCGAAGAGCGTACGGCCGGTGATCATCAGGTCCGTGCGGGCAGCATACAGGGCTTCATCCACAAGGAAATACTCCTGCTCCCAACCCAGGTACGAATAGACCTTCTTGACTGCGGGGTCGAAGAGTTTGCAGATGGGCACGGCGGCGTCGCTGACAGCCTTGAGAGCCTTCTTGAGCGGAGTCTTGTAATCGAGCGCCTCGCCCGTATAGGAAATGAATACTGTCGGGATACAGAGGGTGTCGTCCAGGATGAAGACCGGAGAGGTCGGATCCCAGGCTGTGTAACCACGGGCTTCGAAAGTGGCACGGATACCGCCGCTCGGGAAAGACGAGGCGTCCGGCTCCTGCTGGGCGAGCATCTTGCCGTCGAAGGTCTCGATCACGCCGCCTTTGCCATCGTAGTCAATCAGCGAGTCATGCTTCTCCGCAGTGCCTTCCGTCAGGGGCTGGAACCAATGGGTAACATGGGTCACGCCGTGCTCCATGGCCCACTCCTTCATCCCGCGGGCCACGCCATCGGCGGTCTTGCGGTCGAGGGCGTGGCCACCCTCGATGCAGTCAAGCAAGGCATGCAGGCTCTCAGCGTCAAGATACTTGCACATCTTCTTGCGGTCGAATACCAGTTCGCCGAAATACTCGGAAGTCTTGCCAGCGGGGACTTCTGCAGGAACCTCTTTTCTCTCGAAGGATTCCTTAACCAAATCGAATCTGTCCATAATTACACTATTAATAAACTAACCTTAATTCTAAAAAAGTAGAGAGGCCAGTCCACCGGACCAGCCTCTCTGATATCTCATTTCGAATATTTGTTTCTTTTAATCATGTGCCGCATCGGCTGGAGTTATACGCACACAGAAACGAGCCAGACCTGGGAGGACTGGGACTGCTGATACTGCTGCTGATTGAAAAAGGCGTTTGCCACTACTTACTAAAACAAAAATTCGAGTGCAATTTACGAAGAAAATCCGGAGATGCAAGAGTTTTTTTTATTTTTTTTCATGCCGGCTTTTTCTGCAATATATAAGGTAAAAAAACGTATCTTTGCATTTATGGACAGTCTTGGATTCATCCGTGTGGCGGCGGCGATGCCGCGCGTGCACGTTGCCGACCCGGCGGCGAACGCCCGGGAGATTCTGGATCTCTGCAAGAAGCTGGCGAAACAGCATCCTTCGGTCATTGTGTTCCCGGAACTGGCCGTGACCGGCTATACCTGCGCCGACCTGTTCGGGCAGAACCGCCTGCTCACGGAGGCCGAGACTGCCGTTGCGGAGATCGTCACCGCCAGTGCCAAGCTGGAGCCGATGGTCGTGGTCGGCGCCCCCGTGCGCCACGCCGGCCGGCTGTTCAACTGTGCCGTCGCCATCCGCGCCGGCCGCATCCTCGGCATCGTACCCAAGTCCTATATGGCCGGCAACAACGAGTTCTACGAGCCCCGCTGGTTCGCTCCGGCGCGTGCCCTCCCCTGCGGCGGCGCCCGCCTCCGCTTCGCGGGACAGGACGACATCCTGCTGAGTCCACGCCAGCTTTTCCGCCTCGGAGACGCGACGGTCGCCGTCGAGCTCTGCCAGGACCTCTGGGTCCCCGTGCCGCCCTGTTCGCTTGCGGCCGTCGCCGGAGCCCAGTTGATCCTGAACCTCTCCGCCAGCAACGACTACCTCTTCAAGAACGAATACCGCAAGAGCCTTATCCGCGCGACTTCCTCGCGCCTGTACGCCGCTTACGTCTATTGCTCCTGCGCCGAAGGCGAATCCACCACGGACCTCGTCTGGACAGGAGCCTCGATGATTTGCGAGAACGGCACTTTCCTCGCCGAGGCGGAGCGTTTCGCCCGTGGCAGCCGCTGCATTGTCGCGGACATCGACATCCAGCGCCTGGAGACGCTGCGCGCCAAGGAACACAGCTTCGGCTTCGAAGGTCCGGTGCCGCCATACAACGTCCAGGACGCCGGTGAGGCGGCGAAAACGGACTTCGAGGCTTGCCTGCTGCGCCGGCTGGAGCCGCATCCTTTCGTTCCGCAGGGCGACCCGGCCGAGCTGGACTTGCGCTGCCGCGAGATCCTTTCCACGCAAGTGGCAGGCCTCGTTACGCGCTTGGAGCACATCCGTTGCCGCAAGGCCGTGATCGGCGTGTCCGGCGGGCTGGATTCCACCCTCGCCCTGCTCGTGACCGCACTTGCGTTCGACACCCTCGGACTCCCGCGCGAGAACATCATCGGCGTGACGATGCCCGGCTTCGGTACGACGCACCGCACCCACGACAACTCCGTGGACCTGATGCGCGAACTTGGTGTCACTTCGCGCGAGATCTCCATCGTCCCGGGCGTACGCCAGCATTTCGCCGACATCGGCCAGGATGAGTCCAACCACGACCTCACCTACGAGAACAGCCAGGCGCGCGAGCGCACCCAGATCCTGATGGATGTCGCCGGCATGGAAGGAGGCCTCGTGGTCGGCACCGGAGACCTCTCCGAACTGGCCCTGGGCTGGTGCACCTACAACGGCGACCACATGTCCATGTACGGTGTCAACGCAAGCGTGCCCAAGACCCTGGTACGCACGCTGGTGCGCTGGGCGGCCGACAACAAGTTCGGCACATCCGGCGACATCCACCGGACGCTGCTGGACATCGTCGACACCCCGATCAGCCCTGAGCTGCTGCCGGCCGACAAGGACGGCAGGATCGCCCAAATCACGGAGGATACCGTCGGTCCCTACGAACTGCACGATTTCTTCCTCTATCATTTCTTCCGGACGGGAGCCGGACCGGACAAGTTGCTTTTCCTGGCCCGCAAGGCCTTCGCCAGCAGCTATGACGATGCGACCATCCGCAAGTGGCTGGGAACCTTCCTGCGCCGCTTCTTCCAGCAGCAGTTCAAGCGTTCCTGCCTGCCCGACGGCCCCAAGGTCGGATCTGTTTCCCTGTCTCCGCGCGGCGATCTGCGCATGCCGTCCGATCTCGAGACTTACTGGAAACTGACCGACTGACAATAGCGATAACAACCCACTGAACATATGTTTGAGCGCATCGTCTCCCTCATTAACGACATCATCTGGAGTCCGGCCCTGGTCGTGCTCCTGGTCGGTGCCGGCCTGTATTTCACTTTCCGCACCCGATTCGTCCAGGTGCGCCGTCTCAAGGAGATGGTTCGTTCCCTCTTCGCGAAGAAGCGCGAGAAACTGCCTGACGGGACCAAGAAAGGCATCTCCTCCTTCGAAGCTTTCTGCGTGGCCCTGTCCGGGCGCGTGGGCACCGGCAACATCGTCGGCGTGGCGACGGCCCTCGCCTTCGGCGGTCCCGGCGCCATCTTCTGGATGTGGATCATCGCCTTCTTCGGCGCCTCCACGGCCTTCATGGAGTCCACGCTGGCCGTGATGTACCGTTTCCACCACCGCAAGACCTTCCGCGGCGGTCCCTACAGCTACATCGAGCACGGCCTGAACCTCAAGTGGCTCGGCATCGTCTTCGCCATCGTGACCGTCGTGGCCAACTGCACCCTCCTCCCCACCGTCCAGGCCAACGGCGTCTCGTCCGCCCTGGGCAACGCCTTCGGCATTTCGCCCCTCGTGGCAGGCCTGGGGATGGCCTTCCTTCTTGCCCTCGTGATCATCGGCGGCGTGCACGGTATCGCCCGCGTGGCCTCGCTCGTCACCCCATTCATGGCCCTCGCATACATCGTCCTCTCGCTGGTGGTCATCGCCCTGCACCTTGACCAGGTGCCGGCCGTGCTGGCCAGCATCGTGACCAATGCCTTCGGCATCAAGCCACTGGCAGGCGGCATCCTCGGATCCACCATCATGATGGGCGTCAAGCGCGGCATCTATTCCAACGAAGCCGGCCAGGGCGGCGGAGCCATCGCTTCGGCCTCCGCCGACGTCCCGCACCCGGCCCGCCAGGGCCTCGCCCAAGCCTTTTCCGTCTATGTGGACACACTGCTGGTCTGTACCGCCACGGCCCTGATGATCCTCTGCTCCGGCACCTACAATATCTTCGACGCCAAGAGCGGAGAAATGCTGGTGGCCGGCGCAGCCGAGCTCGGCAACAACTACGTCGCCTACACCCAGGCTGCCGTCGACACCGTCCTGCACGGCGTCGGCAGCCAGTTCGTCGGCGTGGTGCTGGTCTTCTTCGTCTTCACGACCATCATGGCCTATTATTTCTACGCCGAATCCGGTGTCGTATACCTCTTCCACCGCAGCAAGCACGCCTCCAAGCGCGGCGAGACAGCCACAATCTGGGTATTCCGTTTCCTGCTGCTCGGCGCCACGGTGTTCGGCGCCATGAAGGAAGCCGACACCATCTGGAAACTCGGCGACATCGGCGTGGGACTGATGGCGTGGATCAACGTCGTCGCGCTGCTCTTCCTCTGTCCGAAGGGCGTGGCGGCGCTGCGCGACTACGAGCGCCGGCAGAAGGCCGGCGAAAAGGACCCGCTCTTCCACCCTGCCGATTTCGGCATCGATTCCTCCTCCTGGGAGGAGGATAAAAACCTCGAACCATGAGACCCTACCAGCACGAAGTCAAGTATTACGAATGTGACCGGATGGGCGTGACCCATCACTCCAACTATGTACGCTTCATGGAAGAAGCCCGTATCGACTGGATGGACCAGCTCGGCTACGGCTTCGAGCGGATGGAGGCCGAGGGGATCGTCTCCCCCGTCATCGCCATCAGCTGCAACTACAAGCGAAGCACGACCTTCAAGGACCTGGTCGAGGTCGAAGTCAAGGTCGGTGAGATGAGCGAACTCAAGATCAGTTTCAACTATACGATGCGCGTCGGCGGCAAGGTCGTCTGCACGGCCAGCAGCACGCACTGCTTCCTGGAAGCAGGCCGGCCGGTCGCCCTCCAGGAGCGTTTCCCGCAACTCCACGCCGCTATCATCGAGAGCCTCGGCTGAGCGGGGCCATTCAGTATCAACACATTACAGAACGACCTTCGGAAAAATATCCGAAGGTCGTTCTGTAAATAATTGATATTCAGCTATCCGCTTACTTCAGCAGGTTGACGATGCTGCTGACCTGGGAGAGGGCGTCGGAGACACCGGCGTCGTTGGTGCTGACCTTGTTGACGAGACCGGTCATCGCAGCCTTGATCGCAGCGCTCTTGAGGGCGGAGGTGTCCATGCCGTTCAGGGCCTTCAGGCCGCTGAGCACATTGGATACGTTGGAGTTGTTGATCATGTTGGTGGAGCCCTTGATCAGGCCCTGGGAGAAGTTCTCCAGGAAGGAGGTGCTGGCGTTTGCAGCGGTCTTGGCACCACGGATGACGTCACCCAGGTTGATGATGTTGGTGATGCTGCCAAGGTCGATGTTGCCGGCCTGTTTCAGCACCTCAGCGAGACCCTTGATGGCGGAGCCCGTGTTGGAGCCGGCCGTCAAGGCATTGGTAGCCACGCTCTTGAGCACGGAGCAGGAGGACAGCAGGGCGATGGTGGCCACTGCGAGAACGATACGTTTGAAAAGTTTCATGTGCTTGATTATTTATGAGGTTAAACTTCCAGTGTCATACAAAAATACAAAAAAAACATTCCCTCCGGCACAGATTGTCTCAAATTTGTGGGAAATGGTGTATTTTTTATTCGCCTTCGAAGAAAAAGCTGTCCGGCAGCGGGTGGCAGTTGTAGTGCGAGGCCATCGATTCGCCGTAGGCCCCGGCCGAGCGGATGGCGACGAAATCGCCGCGACGGCACCTGTCGATGGCCATCTCCCTGACGAATACGTCCGAACTCTCACACACCGGCCCCACCACGTCGTAGACCTCCTCCGGCTCGTCCGAGGAGAGGTTCTCCACGCGGTGGTAAGCACGGTACATCGCCGGACGGACCAGCTCGGTCATGCTCCCGTCGATGATGGCGAACTGCTTGCGCGTACCCTGCTTGACGTAGAGCACGCGGGCGATCAGCGATCCGCACGGCGCCACGATGCTGCGCCCCAGTTCGAAATGGACCGGTGTACCCATCGGCAGCTTGAGATGCTTGCGGAAAGTATCGAAATAAGCAGCGAAATCCGCGACCGGCAAGTGGTTTGGATGCTGGTAGTTGATTCCCAGGCCGCCGCCCACATTGATGTCGCCGACCGGGCGTCCGCCACGCTGCAGGCGCAGCACCAATTCGTTGATGCGGTTGCACAACGCCCGGAAATCCATCATGTCAAGGATCTGCGACCCGATGTGGAAATGCAACCCGCAGTACTGTACGTGCTGCAGGCGCAGCGCCAGGTCCATCACCTCGTCCAACTGCTCGTAGTTGATGCCGAACTTGTTCTCCGCCAGGCCGGTGGTGATCCCGGCATGCGTATGCGCCCCGATGTCGGGGTTGATGCGCAGGCTCACCGGCGCCACGGTACCCAGTTCTCCGGCCAGTTCGTCGATGACCTCCAACTCGGCCGCGGATTCGACATTGAAGCGGGAGATCCCGGCGCCCAGCGCGAAGCGGATCTCCCCGTCACTCTTGCCGACCCCGGCATAGACAATACCCTCAGGCGCAAAACCGGCTTCCAGGGCAGCCCGGACCTCTCCCCCGCTCACGCAGTCGGCGCCAAAGCCGCGCGCGGCGATCTCGGCGAGGATGCGCGGGTTGAAGTTCGCCTTGACGGCGTAATGCATCCGGTACCCCGGGGTACGGTCCAGCTGCTCCTGCACCGCATCCAGCGTCCGGCGCAGCAGCGGCAGGTCGTAGTAGTAGAACGGCGTCCGCAGCGCGCGGAAGCGCTCTATCGGGAAATCACCCTTCAGCATTACTCAAAAAGGCATTTGCTCAAGGAACGCAGGGCGCGGGCCTTGTCCTCCCCCTTCACGAGGAAGGAGATGTTGTAGTTGCTGCCGCCATAGGAAATCATGCGCACGGGGATGTCCTTCATGGCCTCCATGGCGCGGGACTCGAAACCGACGTTCTCCCAGTCCATGTCGCCCACCACGCAGATGATGCACATGTCGAGATCCACGCCCACGGTGCCGTATTTCTTGAGGTCGTGCACGATCTCGCCCAGGTAGCGCGTATTGTCGATGGACATCGACACACCCACTTCCGAGGTACAGATCATGTCGATCGAAGTCTGGTAGCTTTCAAAGATCTCGAACACCTTGCGCAGGAAGCCGTGTGCGAGGAGCATCCGGGAGGATTTGATGCGGATGGCGGTAATGTTGTCCTTGGCGGCGATGGCCTTGATCGTGCCGTTCTCAGGCACGTTGTCGATCAGGGTGCCCGGCGCATCCGGTTCCATCGTATTGAGCAGCAGCACCGGGATGCCGGCGAACTTGGCTGGCTGGATGCAGGTCGGATGCAGGATCTTGGCTCCGAAATAGCCCAGTTCGGCCGCCTCCTCGAAATGGAGGTGGCGCACGGCGGCGGTATGGTCCACAATGCGCGGGTCGTTGTTGTGCATCCCGTCGATGTCCGTCCAGATCTGGATCTCCTCGACGCCGAGCACGGCGCCGATCAGCGAGGCGGAGTAGTCGGAACCGCCGCGCTGCAGGTTGTCGATCTCGTCATGCGTATTGCGGCAGATGAAGCCCTGGGTGATGTAGAGCGGGGCCTTGGGATGCTTGGCCAGCTGGGCCTGGAGTTTCTCGCGGATATAGTCGACGTCCGGCTCCCCGTGCGCGTCGATCTTCATGAATTCGAGCGCCGGGAGCAGCTCGGCCGCGACCCCTTTCTCGTGCAGGTAGAGGGTCATCAGGGTCGTGGAGAGCAGTTCGCCCTGGCCGATGATGATCTTGGACTCCACCTGGGTGAACAACTGCTTGGTGAAAGTCTTGATGTAGGTGAAGACTCCGTCGGCATACTGCTGCGCCTTCGCGCGGGCTTCCGACGTGGTGTATAATTCCTCGATGACCCCGCGGTATTTGGCGGCCAGACGGTCGATGGTCTCGCGCGCACCGTCGGCGTTGCGGTTGAAGAGATAGTCGGAAATCTCCACCAGTGAGTTGGTGGTGCCGGACATCGCGGACAGGACCACGATGTTGCAACCGCTGCGGCAGATGAGGTCCGCAACATGCTTCATACGCTGGGCGGAACCTACAGACGTGCCGCCGAATTTCATCACTTTCATAACCTTACAATATACTATCTAAACTAACAGTTAATATTTTTCAAGTAATGGCCGGAGGATTTCGGTCAACTGGTCGTTCTCGATCAGGAAACCGTCGTGGCCGAAGGCGGAACTGATCTCCCGGTACGCGGCGTATTTGAGTGCGGCGACGGTAGCCCGGCCGTGGCTGGGCGGGAAGAGTACGTCGCTGTCAATGCTGATCATCATGCAGTTGGCCTGGATGCGGGAGAGCGCCGCCTCCACCCCACCCCGGCCACGGCCGACGTTCATGCTGTCCAGGGCATGCGTCAGGTACCAGTAGCTGTAGGCATCGAAGTCGCGCCGCAGGAGTTTCAGGCCCTGATAGCGCTGGTACGAAGCCGCCCGGTCGGCGAACAGGGTGTCGACGTCCGGCTCAGCCTGCGTGAGGTTGTAGCCTTCATAGGTACGGTATGAGATGAGGGCGATGGATCGCGCACAGGCAAGCCCCGCGCTGCCGCCCTTGAGGTCCTTCGCTTCGCGGAAAGTCGGGTCGGCCTCCAGGGCCATCCGCTGCGACTCGTTGAAAGCGGTCATAAACGGGTTCACGCGCGTGGCCGTGGCCAGGAACACGACATCCCGGACCACATCCGGCTCCATGATCACCCATTCCAGGGCCTGGAAACCGCCGATGGAAGGGCCGAGCATCATGTCGATGCGCTCTATCCCCAGGTGCTTGCGCACCAGAATCTCCGCGGCGACGATGTCGCGCACCGTCGTACGCGGGAAATCAAACAGATACGGACGGCACGTGGCCGGATTAACCGAAGCCGGACCCGTGGCACCGTAGGGCGAACAGAGCATCGCGGCGCACACGATGAAATACTTGTCAGGATCGAAGAACTTGCCCTTTCCCACCAGCTGCGGCCACCAGTCCTCCGGATTGGCATTGCCCGTCAGGGCATGGCAGATCCACACCACGGTGTCGCCGGGACGATATGCCCGGTCAGAGGTGTAGTAGACGAGTTCCAGATGGTCGAGCCGACCGCCTGCTTCAAACTCGAAGGGTTTGTCTATAACAAGTTTATTATATCTCATCTCAATTATTTCTTCGGGTGATCCCGCTCGAAGGCGGCCATGCGCTCTTCCAGCACGGGATACAACTCTTCGCGCATGCGACTCGTACAACCGCGCACGCCCTCGCGGCGGCTGCCCGTCGTGGAGAGGGAGATGCTGCTGACCCCGTAGTACATCAGTTCGACCACCAGTTCGTCGCCGCTTAACCCGTCGTAGCCGAGCGTGAAGAAGAAACCGTCCCCCACCGCCTGCGTCACGTCCCGGTCATAGACCACGGTGAATCCGTGGCGGCAGAAGATCTCCTTCATCCGGCGGGCGCGCCGCTCGTATTCACGCGTGTCCTCCACGAAGTCGATCTTGCCCTCGCAGGAAAGGCGCAGCATCTCGGCGTAGCCGTACTGGGTTGAGGCCGTACAACCGCTCGTGATCATGTAGAGGATTGAAGCCGTGAGCGTGACGCCGAACACGCCGGCGTCCAGATAGCGCTCCGCCAGGGCCGGATACTGCTTCTCGAAGAGCACATCAGATATGCAGCACAGGGCAATCCGCTGGCCGGCATAGCTGAAGATCTTGGACGAGGACAACATCAGGATATAGTTGTCCGTATAGCGGGCCACAGTGGGCACGTAGGGCGGCTGGTAAGGATGACCCAGGTCGCGCCGGTAATCCATACAGAAATACGCCAGGTCCTCCAGGACCACGGCGTCATATTTCGTGGCGAGCTCGCCGATGACCTGCAACTCCTCTTCTTCCAAGCAGATCCATGCAGGATTGTTGGGGTTGGAATAGACGATGGCGGCGATGTCCCCCGCTGCGAGCTCCTCTTCAAGGCGCCCGCGGAGCCGTCCGGCGCCACGCCAGGCGAAGATATCGAACTCCCGCCAGCCGATTCCGAGCACACGCAGCTGCGACTTCTGGATCGGGAAGCCCGGGTCGATAAACAACACCTTGTCCTTGCCGGGAATACGCTGCGTGCAAGCGATAAACGAACCGAACGAGGCGGCCACGGAGCCGGTCGTGGGCACACAGCTGCGCGGGCTCACCGACACGTCGATGAAGGCACGGATGAACTCGGAAGCCGCCTGCTTAAGCTCCGGAACGCCTGCGGCGGCCGGATACTGCGAGCCGACACCGCTGTCCAACGCCCTTTTCTCAGCCTCCACACCATAGCGGTTGACAGGCAGGCCCGGGGATCCCTGGTCCATGCGGATGAAAGGGATCCCCGTCTTCTGCTCGAGGTATTGTGCGGCCAGCAGGATCTCACCGATGGTGGCGGTGGACAGATCCGCGATGCTGTTGGCGCGGCAGGCCTCGCTGACAAGCGCTTCGCTGAATATCTTCATGCCTTAAATCTTATAGCACCAACCGTGCGTATCCTCCAGTTCGCCGAACTGGATACCGGTGATGCGCCGGTAAAGCTTGGTACAGACCGGTCCGACCTCGCCGTCGGGCACGAAACGGAAAGAGCGCGTCACCAGGGGCTCGCGCAGCACCGGCTTGATGTCGATGTGGGACATCGGCGTGATCACAACCGCCGTGCCGCAACCGCCCGCCTCGGAGAACTCGTCGAGCTCGTCCAGCGGGACCGGACGCTTCTCGACCGTCATGCCGAAGTCTGCAGCGCATTCTTGCAGCGTGAGGTTCGTAATAGAGGGCAAAACACTGTCCGAAAGAGGGGTAACATACTTGTTTCCATCCTTGATGCCAAAGAAGTTGGAAGAACCGAACTCATCGACGAACTCCCGGGTCGCGGAATTGAGGTAAAGGAGCTCCGCATAGCCCTGTTCGTGGGCGATCTTGTACGGGACGAAGGTCCCGGCGTAGTTGGCGCTGAGCTTGTAGCTGCCCGTCCCCTTGGGGGCGGCACGGTCGAAGTCGCCGGGGATCACGGCGGCCGCCGAGCGCAGGTGCGCTCCGTAGTAGGAGCCCGCCGGCGCGCACATCACGGCCAGCGTCACCTCCGGATACGGGACCAGCTGCATCTGCGGATGCGGTGCGAAGAGCAGCGGACGCAGGTACAGCGAAGCCTGGTGGCCGTAAGGCGGCAGGAACTCCAGATTGTTCTTCACGCAGAGCTCACACATCCGGATGAACATTTCCTCGGAAGGCTCCGGCAGGCCCAGGAAACGGGCGGAACGCGCCATGCGGGCAGCGTTCTTCTCCGGCCGGAAGATCGCGATGCTCCCGTCTTTCTGGCGGAAAGCCTTCAGCCCCTCGAAGCAGGAGATCGCGTAATGCAGTCCCTGCATGAAAGGCTCGATGGTGAACGAGAAAGTCTCGGTCAGCTCAATGTCGGACCAGGCTCCGTCGCGGTAGTTCGCCACGACGACGGTCCGGGTACGGTAGGCATCAAAGCCCAAAGAATCCCAATCAATCTGTGCCATAATCTATGCTTATAATACCTGTTATCTAGATGTGCGCTGCCACCCAATCTCCCACTTCCGTGGTGGAATATGCCCGGCCAGAACCGGCCAAATCAACGGTGACAATATTGTTTTCAATGCTGAGTGCCACTGCTTTACGAATAGCAGCCCCTTCCTCCATCAAACCGAAGGCATATTCGAACATCATGGCCGCCGAAAGGATGGCGGCAAGGGGGTTGGCGATGTTCTGGCCGGCCGCCTGGGGGTAGGATCCGTGGATCGGCTCGTACACGCTGGTCTTCTCGCCGATGGAGGCGGAGGCCAGCAGGCCCATCGAACCGGACACCACGCTCGCCTCGTCGGTGAGGATGTCTCCGAAGGTGTTTTCCGTCACGATCACGTCAAAGAACTTGGGTCCCGTGATGAGCTTCATGGCGGCGTTGTCCACGAACATATAGTCCGTGGTGACCTCCGGATACTGCGGCGCCATCTCCTGGGCGATCTGCCGCCACAGGCGGGAAGACTCCAGGACGTTGGCCTTGTCGACCACCGTGAGGTGCTTGCGCCGGCGCATCGCGAACTCAAAAGCCTGCTTGAGGATGCGCTCGATCTCGTAGCGGTGGTAGATGTTGGTGTCGTAGGCGGTGTCGCCGCCGTCCAGGCGCCCCTTCTCCCCGAAGTACATACCTCCGGTCAACTCCCTGATACACAGGAAGTCCGCACCGTCCACAAGCTCCTCCTTGAGCGGGGACTTGTGCACGAGGGACTTGAAGGTTTCCACCGGGCGCAGGTTGGCGAACAGGCCGAGCTGCTTGCGCATGGCGAGCAGGCCCTGCTCCGGACGCACCTTCGCCGTCGGGTCATTGTCATACTTGGGGTCACCCACGGCGCCGAACAGCACGGCGTCGCAGTCCAGGCAGGTCTGGTAGGTGACCTCCGGGAAAGCGTCGCCGTAGCGGTCGATCGCGCAGGCGCCCGCATAGGCGAACTTGTAGGATACTTCGTGTCCGAACTTCTTGCAGACAGCGTCCACGGCCTTGACGGCCTGGCAGATGACTTCGGGGCCGATGCCGTCCCCGGGCAGAAGGGCTATGTTGTATTTCATCTCAGTTGATTTAGATCCATGTTTTCGATGATGTTGAGCATCTTGACCGTGGCCTTGATGGCCGCCTCCGTCTGGTCGGAGTCGATGCCGCGGGTCTTGAACTCGTAGTCTCCGTCTTTCCAGGAGATACTCGCCGACACGAGGGCGTCGGTCTTGCCGCCCGGCGGGATCGTGACCTGGTAGTCAGTCAGGACCGGGTGGGACTTGCCGAGCTTCTCGTAGATGATCCAGAGCGCCTTCATGAAGGCGTCGTACTGGCCGTCTCCCGGCGCTGCGGCCTCGTATTCGCGGCCGTGGATGCTGACCTTGACGATGGCGACGGGGCGCATCCCGCGGGCCAGCTGCAGGGAGTAATTGACGATGTGGATGTTGTCCTGGGTGGGGTTGTGGGCCGTCTTGAGGACGTCCGCGATGATGAACGGAAGGTCCTCCGCGGCCAGTGCTTCCTTCTTGTCGCCCAGTTCCACGACGCGCTGGGTCACGAGTTTGACCTGCTCGGGCGTGAGCCGGATACCCAGCTTGTCCAGGTTCTTGACGATGTTGGCCTTGCCGCTCATCTTGCCCAGCGCATAGCTGCGCGTGCGGCCGAAGCGCTGCGGGAGCAGGCGGTTGGCATAGAGGTCTGCCTTGGAGTCTCCGTCTGCATGGACGCCGCTGCTCTGCGTGAAGACATTCTCCCCCACGACCGGTTCATTGTCCGGGATGCGGATGCCGGAGATGCTCTCCACGTACTTGCAGACATGGGTGAGCTTGGACTCGTCCACACCGACGGCGCAGCCGAGCTGGTCGCGCAGCGCAGCCACGACCCCCGCTACGGGGGCGTTGCCGCTGCGCTCGCCCAGGCCGTTGACGGTCACGTGGACCCCGCCCACGCCGGCCTTGGCTGCCGCCAGGGAATTGGCTACGGCCAGGCCGTAGTCATTGTGGGCGTGGAAATCGAACTGCATGTGCGGGAAACGGTCCCGCATCTTCAGGATGTATTCTTCTACAAGCCAGGGATTCAGCACGCCCAGGGTATCCGGCAGCATCACGCGGCGCACCGGCTGGAAACGCAGGTGCTCCAGAAGCTCGAACACGTAATCCTGGGAGTCCGCCATCCCGTTGGACCAGTCCTCCAGGTAGAGGTTGACCGCCATGCCGCGCACGCCGGCGTGATCGATCACGCGGATGATATCCGCGGCATGCTGCTCCGGGGTCTTGTTCAACTGCTTCACAAGGTGGCGGAGCGACCCCTTGGCCAGGATATTCACCACCCGGCCGCCGGCATCCGCGATCCAGTCCACGGACACGCCGTCATCCACGAATCCCAGGGCCTCGATGCGGTCCAGGCAACCGGCGGAGGAAGCCCAGGCGCAGATGCGCCGGAAAGCCTCGCTCTCCCCCTTGGATACCCGGGCGGAAGCGACTTCCAGACGGTCAACTTGCAGTTCCTCGACCAGGAGCTGCGCGATGGCCAGCTTCTCGTCCGCGTTGAACGAGACGCCGGCCGTCTGCTCGCCGTCACGCAAAGTGGTGTCGAGGATCTCGACCCTATTTCCTGTCTCTTTCAAATGCTTCTATTTTGTCTTTCTGCTCAAGAAGATAGTCGATATCATCTAAAGCGTGGGTCAAACAATACTTCTTATAGGCGTTGAGTTCGAAGCGCTCGCTGCGGCCTGTAGCCAGGTTGGTCACGGACTGGGCGGGAACATCCACGCGGACCTTCATCGCCGGGTCGGAGTGGATGCTCGCAAAAAGCTCCGCGAGGAAATCCTCGGACACCACTACGGGCAGGACGAAGTTGTTGAGTTCGTTGTTCTTGTGGATGTCCGCGAAGAAACTGGAGATCACGACCCGGAAGCCGTAGCCGGCGATCGCCCAGGCGGCGTGCTCGCGGCTGGAGCCGGAGCCGAAATTCTTGCCGGCCACCAGGATGCAGCCGCCGTAGCGCGGATCGTTCAGCACGAATCCGGGCTTGGGATGGCCTTCGGCGTCGAAACGCCAGTCGCGGAACAGGTTGTCGCCGAAGAACTTCTCGTCACGCGTCGTGGCCTTGAGGAAGCGGGCCGGGATGATCTGGTCCGTGTCCACGTTCTCCAGCGGGAGGGGCACGCAGGTGCTCTCTATGATGTCGAATTTCTGTTTCATAAGGCAGGAGATTCCGGTTCAAGCCTGGAATGACGGAGTAAAGAACGGGGATCGGTGACGACACCCGTGACGGCTACGGCGGCCGCGGTGAGCGGACTGGCAAGCAGCGTACGGGAACCCGGGCCCTGACGGCCCTCGAAATTGCGGTTGCTGGTGCTGACGGCGTACTTCCCGGCGGGGATCTTGTCGTCATTCATCGCCAGGCAGGCGGAGCAGCCCGGCTGCCGGACCTCGAATCCGGCCTCGGCCAGCACGCGGTCCAGGCCCTCGGCCTCGACCTGGCGCTTCACGGCCCACGAGCCGGGCACGAGCCAGGCTGTCACGCCCGGCGCCTTGCGGCGGCCTTTCACCAGCGACGCAAAAGCGCGGAAATCCTCGATCCGGCCGTTGGTACAGGCACCGAGGAATACGTAGTCCACGGGATGTCCAAGCAGCTTCTGTCCAGCGGTAAATCCCATGTAATCAAGCGCTTTCCGGGCAGCGTCCGCCGGGATGCTCCCGTCCACGGGCATGCCCATGCCGGGGTTGGTCCCGTAGGTGATCATCGGGGCGATGTCGGCTGCGTCGAAGACGAGCTCCCGGTCGAAAACGGCGTCGTCGCCGCTGCGCAGCGTACGCCAGAAGGCGACGGCCTTGTCCCAGGCCTCCCCCTTCGGGGCGTATTCGCGTCCCTTCAGGTAGGCGAATGTCGTCTCGTCCGGCGCCACGAATCCGCCGCGGGCCCCCATCTCGATGGAGAGGTTGCAGAGCGTGAGACGGCCCTCCATCGAGAGGGCGCGCACGGCGCTGCCGCGATACTCCACGAAATAACCCGTGGCACCGCTCGTCGTGAGTTTCATCATCAGGTAGAGTGCCATGTCCTTGGCGGTCACGCCGGGCCCCAGCTCCCCTTCGATGCGGATGCTCATCGACTTGGGCTTCTGCTGCAGGATGCACTGGGAGGCCAGCACCATCTCCACCTCGGAGGTGCCGATGCCGAAGGCCACGGCACCCATGGCTCCATGCGTGGAGGTATGGGAGTCGCCGCAGACGATGGTCATCCCGGGCAGCGAGAGCCCCTTCTCCGGACCCACCACGTGGATGATGCCGTTGTCCGGGCTCATCATCCCGTAGTGCGTCAGGCCGAACTCGGCGGCATTGCGCGCGAGCGCATCCACCTGGGCCTTGGACACGGGGTCCGCGATCGGCTTGTCCTGGTCATGGGTGGGCGTGTTGTGGTCCGGCATGCAGAAGACCTGCGCCGGACGCATGCACTTTATCCCCCGTGCGCGCAAACCGTCGAAGGCCTGCGGGCTCGTGACCTCGTGGCAGTAGAGCCGGTCGATATAGAGCTGGGTCGGGCCGTCCTCGATGAGCGAGACCACGTGTGCATCCCAGATCTTGTCGAAAAGCGTATTCATCAGCTCTTGAATTTGTTGATACAGTCAATGTAGGCCTCCACGGATCCCGTCACGATGTCGGTATTGGCGCCGAAACCGTAATAGACATGGCCGTCGTGCTCCACCTGCATGTGGACCTTGGCCACGTCGTCGGAGCCCTTGGTAATGTTCTGGATCGTGAATTCCTTGATCGTCATCGTGCGCTTGATGATGGATTTCAGCGCGTTGATGGCGGCATCCACCGGGCCGTTGCCGTGCGCGGCGCCCTCGAACTTCTCGCCGGCGATGTCCAGGCCGATGCTGGCCACAGGCCGGAGGCCCTTGCCGCTCGTCACCTGGAGGTAGTCCAGCTTGACGTGGGCGACCTCTGCGCGCTCGGCGCCCGCGAGCACCAGCAGGTCCTCGTCGGTGATCTGCTTCTTCTTGTCGGCCAGCTTGAGGAACTCCTGGTAGAAGGCGTCCAGCTTCTCGTCGGAGAGCTTGATGCCCAGGGTTTCCAGGCGGTAGCGCAGGGCGGCGTGGCCGCTGCGGGCCGTCAGGACGATGTTGTTGTCGTCCAGGCCGATATCCTTGGGATTGATGATCTCGTAGGTGGTAACCTCCTTGAGCACGCCGTCCTGGTGGATACCGGACGAGTGAGCGAAGGCATTGCGCCCCACGATGGCCTTGTTGGCCTGGACGGGCATGTTCATCAGGCTCGACACCATCCGGCTGACCGGATAGATGCGCTGGGTGTTGATGTTGGTGGTCAAGGGGATGTCGGAGTGGCTCCTGAGGATCATGGCGATCTCCTCCAGAGCCGTGTTGCCGGCCCGTTCCCCCACGCCGTTGATCGTCACCTCGCACTGGCGCGCCCCGGCCAGCAGGCCACTCATCGTGTTGGCGGTGGCCATGCCGAGGTCGTTGTGGCAGTGCGTGGAGATGACGGCCCGGTCGATGCCGTCCACGTGCTCCACCAAGTAGCGGATCTTGGCGGCATACTCCTCCGGCAGGCAATAGCCCGTCGTGTCCGGGATGTTGATCACCGTGGCGCCCGCCTTGATTACGGCCTCGACCACCTGGGCGAGGTAGGCGTTGTCGGTACGGCCGGCATCCTCGGCATAGAACTCGACATCTTCGACGAACTGCTTGGCGTACTTGACCGCCCGGACCGCCCGCTCCAGAATCTCCTCACGCGTGGAGTTGAACTTGTAGCGGATGTGGGAGTCGGAGGTGCCGATGCCGGTGTGGATGCGCTTGTGCTTGGCGTATTGCAGCGCCTCCACGGCCACGTCGATGTCCTTCTGGACCGCACGCGTGAGCGCGCAGACCGTCGGCCAGGTCACGGCCTTGGAGATCTCCACGACGGAGTTGAAGTCGCCGGGGCTCGAGACCGGGAAACCGGCCTCGATCACGTCCACGCCGAGCTCCTCCAGCGCCTTCGCCACCTGGATCTTTTCCACAGTGTTGAGCTGGCAGCCGGGCACCTGCTCGCCGTCGCGCAGGGTCGTATCGAATATATAGATCCTGTTGTTGTCCATAAGCTATTTGTTCTCGGGACGCAGTTCGCGGACGGCGGCGCCGGTGCGCCACAGCTCGCTCTCGCGCATCGCCTTGAGTTCCTTCTCCAGGCCCTCACGGTAGTCCGGCTTGGAGTTGGCGTCGATCGAGCGCTGGGCTTCGTTGCCGCAGGCCACCTCGTTGTAGAGCTTCTCGAACACGGGCTTGGTAGCGTCGTGGAAAGGACCCATCCAGTCGAGGGCGCCGCGCTGGGCCGTGGTGGAGCAGTTGGCATACATCCAGTCCATACCCTTCTCAGCGAAGAGCGGCATGAGCGACTGGGTCAGTTCCTCAACGGTCTCGTTGAAGGCCTCCGAAGGGCTGTGGCCGTGCTCGCGCAGCACTTCGTACTGGGCGGACAGGATGCCCTGGATGGCACCCATGAGCGTACCGCGCTCGCCCGTGAGGTCGGAATAGACCTCGCGTTTGAAGTCGGTCTCGAAGAGGTAGCCGGAGCCGATGGCGATGCCCAGGGCGAGAGTGCGCTCCAGCGCACGGCCGGTGGCGTCCTGGTAGACGGCGAAAGAGGAATTGATGCCGCGGCCCTGCAGGAATAGCCGGCGCACGGAGGTGCCGGAGCCCTTCGGGGCCACCATGATCACGTCCACGTCTTTCGGCGGGATGATGCCGGTGCGGTCGTTGAAGGTAATGCCAAAGCCATGCGAGAAATACAGGGCCTTGCCGGAGGTCAGGTGTTTCTTGACCACGGGCCACTGCTCGATCTGGGCGGCATCGGAGAGGAGGTACTCGATCACGGTCGCCTTCTCGCAGGCCTCCTCGATGCTGAAGAGGGTCTTGCCGGGCACCCAGCCGTCACCGACGGCCTTGTCGAAGGTCTTGCCGGCACGCTGGCCGACGATCACGTTGATCCCGTTGTCCTTGAGGTTAAGGGCCTGTCCGGGCCCCTGGATACCGTAGCCGATGATGGCCACGACCTCATCCTTGAGGACCTCGCGGGCCTTCTCTACCGAAAACTCATCGCGGGTGACCACATTCTCGACCACGCCGCCGAAATTCATCTTTGCCATAACGTCTATACTTTTATTGGTTTTTGTTTCTCATCAGTAACTCTTCGAGGATCCCGTGCTCCGCGGCGCTCGTCGCGTTGTCCGGGAAACAGAATGCCCGCACCACCTCGACCTTCTTCTCGATGAATCCCACCACCTGCTGCGCAGCCTTCGCGGTGGTGATGGCGCGGAAGGTGAAATGGTGGATGCCCGGAAACTCCGACGGGAACACCGTCAGGCTCTCGATATTGATGCCGCGGCGGGTGAAGATGTTGGAGATCGAGCTCAACAGACCCACCTGGTTCTCGGAATACACCGAGATGATGTACATGCTACTGTTCTCCATCGCGATACCACTCTTGTTTGTTCAACAGGATCTCGTCCATCCGGCGTCCGCCGGGGACCATCGGGTAGACCATGCCCTCCTCGCGCACATGCACGTCGAGCAGGTACGCTTCCGGGCTGTCCAGCATCTCGCGCAGCGCGGGTTCCAGTTCGGCGCGTTCCTCCACGCAGCGGTAGCGGATGCCGTAAGCCTGCGCGATCAGCGAGTAGTCGGGGTTGAGCATCTTCGTCTGGGAGTAGCGCCGGTCGTAGAAGAGTTCCTGCCACTGGCGGACGTTGCCCAGCCAGTTGTTGTTGAGCAAGACGATCTTGACGGCCGTGCCTTCCTGCATGATGGTGCCGAACTCCTGCAGGGTCATCTGGATGCCGCCGTCGCCCACGAACGCGCAGACCTGGCGGTCAGGCATGCCGATCTTGGCACCGATGGCGGCCGGCAGGCCGAAGCCCATCGTACCCAGTCCGCCCGAAGAGATGAAACTGCGCGTCTGCACGAAGCGCGAATAGCGCGCGCCCATCAGCTGGTTCTGGCCCACGTCCGTGACGACGATGGCCTGGCGGCCGGACATCTCCGCCACCTTGGCAACAACCTCGCCCATGTTGACGGGACCGGACTCGGGACGGGTCTCCGGACGGACCACCTTCTCGGATTCCACGCGGTCATAGCGGCGCGCCAGCGCCGACCACTCGTCGTGGAAGGAGAAGCGGATCCGCTCCGTCAGCCGCTCCAGGACCTCAGCGGCGTCGCCCAGGATCCCCACGTCCACGGGAATGATCTTTCCGATCTCGGTGCGGTCCACGTCGATGTGGATGACCTTGGCCCGGGGAGCATAGGTGGACGGATTGCCGGTCACGCGGTCGCTGAAACGCATGCCCACGGCCACCAGCACGTCGCACTGCTGGGTCATCATGTTGGAGGCGATATTGCCGTGCATGCCGGCCATGCCGACATAGTACGGGAAGTCCGAAGGCAGGGCACTCAAGCCCAGCATCGTGGATGCGGCGGGGATGCCGCCCTTCTTGAGGAAAGCCTTGAGCTGCTCCTCGGCATGCGAGAGCACCACTCCCTGGCCGAAGACCACGAACGGGCGCTCCGCGTCGTCAATCAGTTGCGCGGCAGCCTCGATGGCCTGCGGATCAGCCGGTGCGGGGAGGCTGTAGCTGCGGATGTGCGTGCAGGGCTTGTAGTCGAAGTCGGCCAGCCCCACCTGCGCATCTCGCGTGAAATCCAGCACCACGGGACCGGGACGGCCCGTGGAAGCGATATGGAAGGCCTTCGCCACCGCCGGAGCCACGTCCTCGGGCCGGCGGATCTGGAAGGTCCACTTGTCGATGGCTCCGGTCATGCCCACCACGTCCGTCTCCTGGAAGGCGTCCGTGCCGAGCATGGCATTGCCCACCTGGCCGGTGATCACCACGACCGGGGTCGAGTCTACCATCGCGTCGGCCACGCCGGTGATTACGTTGGTGGCGCCCGGACCGGAAGTCACGATCACGACACCGGGACGGGCCGTCGCCCGGGCATAGCCCTGGGCGGCGTGGATAGCCCCCTGCTCGTGGCGCACGAGCACGTGGCGCAGGCGGTCCGAATAGTGATACATCTTGTCATAGACGGTGATGATCGAACCGCCCGGATAGCCGAAGACCGTATCGACGCCTTCGGCGATAAGGGATTCCAGCAGAATCTCCGCTCCTGTCAGCCTCTGCCCCATACGCTAGTCCTCGATGATTCTGACGGCACCCTTGTCCGCGCTGCTGACCATGGCCGCATACGCCCGGAGGCTCTTGGAGACCACACGCTCGCGGTGGGGCGGCGTGAAGGCCTTGCGGCCCCGCGCTTCCTCCTCGCGGCGGCGCTCCGCGAGCTGCTCGCCGGAGAGCTGCACGCCGATGCTGCGGGAGGGGATGTCGATGGTGATGATGTCCCCGTCGCGGACCAGGGCGATCTCACCGCCGGAAGCCGCTTCGGGCGATATGTGTCCGATGCTCAGGCCGGAAGTCCCGCCGCTGAAACGGCCGTCCGTCAGCAGCGCGCATTCCTTGCCCAGGTGCATTGACTTGATATACGATGTCGGATAGAGCATCTCCTGCATGCCGGGGCCTCCCTTGGGGCCCTCATAGGTGATCACGACCACGTCTCCGCTGCCCACCTTGCCGCCGAGGATCCCCTCGCAGGCGGCTTCCTGGGAATCGAACACGCGGGCCGGACCCTCGAAATGGAAGATGCTTTCATCTACGCCGGCGGTCTTGACGATGCAGCCGTCGCGGGCTATGTTGCCGAAGAGCACGGCCAGTCCGCCGTCGCGCGTATAGGCATGCGCCACGTCACGGATACAGCCGTTCTCACGGTCCGTGTCGAACTCGTCGTAGTACATCTTCTGTGAGCCAAGCTCGATATTGAAACGGCCGCAGGGCGCCACGCGGAAGGTCTTGCGGGCCTCGTCCGTGCAGTTCGGGGAGAGGATGCACCAGCGGTCGATCTCCTCCTCCAGGGACAGTCCGTCCACGCGCCGCAGCGACGTGTCCACCAGGCCGGCCTTGGCCAGCTCCGCCATGATGGCCACGATGCCGCCTGCACGGCCCACGTCCTGGACATGGTACTTCGCGGTGTTGGGAGCCACCTTGCAGATGCAGGGAACCCGGCGCGAAAGCATGTCAATGTCCGACATGTGGAAGTCGGTACCGGCCTCGTTGGCTACGGCCAGCAGGTGCAGCACGGTATTGGTGGAGCCGCCCATGGCGATGTCCAGGGTCATGGCGTTGAGCATCGCTCCGCGCGAGGCGATACTGCGCGGCAGTACGGAGGTGTCGCCTTCTTCATAATACTTGTAAGTATTCTCCACGATCTGGCGCGCTGCCTTGCGGAAGAGCTCCGCGCGCATGGCGTGCGTGGCGAGGATGGTGCCGTTGCCGGGCAGGGCCAGTCCGATCGCCTCGGCCAGGCAGTTCATCGAGTTGGCCGTGAACATGCCGGAGCAGCTGCCGCAGGTCGGGCAGGCGGCGGCCTCGATCCGGGCCACGTCGACGTCGCTCACGGAAGGGTCCGCCGATCGGACCATCGCATCGATCAGGTCGAGCTTCTCCTCCCCCATCGTGCCGGCTTCCATCGGACCGCCGGACACGAAGATGGCCGGGATGTTGAGCCGCATGGCGGCGAGCATCATGCCGGGCGTGATCTTGTCGCAGTTGCTGATGCACACCAGGGCGTCCGCCTTGTGGGCATTGACCATATACTCGACGCTGTCCGCGATGATGTCGCGGGACGGGAGCGAATAGAGCATCCCGTCATGGCCCATGGCGATGCCGTCGTCCACGGCGATGGTATTGAATTCTGCGGCGAAGCAGCCGAGTTTCTCAATCTCGGCCTTGACGATCTGGCCCGCCTCATGGAGGTGGGTATGACCGGGTACGAACTGCGTGAAGGAATTGGCGATGGCGATCACAGGCTTGCCGAACTGCGCCCGCTTCATCCCGTTCGCCATCCATAAAGCGCGGGCTCCGGCCATCCTGCGGCCTTCAAAGGTAACACTACTACGATATTTCATAACTAACTTCGGGGCACACTGCCCCGCTAAGGGTACGAATTTCGGGTTTTTTTGCGTAAAAACCAAATGCAAGTGCAAAATATTTATAAAAAATTTGAATAATTAGGAATTATTGCGTAGCTTTGGGATGGATTATTGTGTTAGTTAGTTTTATGAAAATCCTCAAGTTCGGAGGATCTTCGGTGGGCACGCCGGAGAGTCTGTCCAGAGTCAAAGAGATTGTAAGTGCCCGGCAGGAACCCTCTATCGTCGTCGTATCGGCATTGGGCGGGGTGACCGACCAGTTGATCCGCGCCTCGCGTCTCGCTGCGGCGGGAGACACCGCGTTCCGCGACGAGCTCTCCCTGCTCCGGGCCAAGCACCGTACCGTCTGTGAGAGTGCCGTCCCGGACACGGCCCGCCGCACCGCCCTCCTGGCGGAGCTGGACGGCCTGCTGGACCAGTTAGAGCGCATCTGCGAGGGCATCTTCCTGCTGCAGGTGCTCCCGCCGAAGACCGCCCACGAAGTGATGGGCTTCGGCGAGCAGCTCTCCTCGCGCATCGTCACCGCCATCCTCCCCGGGGCCGTCCGCTACGACGCCGTCTCCTTCATCAAGACGCGCCGGCACGGCCACCTCGACGAGGTCGACACCGAACTTACTTACAAATTGATACAAGAAGCCTTCCGCGACTGGGAATCCGGCAGGGCCACGGCCGTCGTGCCGGGCTTCATCGCCTCGGATGCCGGGAGCGGTGAGCTCACCACGCTCGGCCGCGGCGGCTCCGACTACACGGCCAGCCTGCTCGCCGCCGCGCTGGATGCCGCCCAGCTCGAGATCTGGACCGACGTGGACGGCTTCATGACCGCGGACCCGCGCATCATCAAGACCTCCTACGTCATCGACGAAATGACCTACGAGGAGGCCATGGAGCTGTGCAACTTCGGCGCCAAGGTCATCTACCCCCCTACCCTCTATCCGGTCTGCGCCAAGGGCATCCCGATCCTGATCAAGAACACTTTCAATCCGGAAGCCCCCGGCACGGTCATCAAGCAGGACGTCGCCCCGGGCGACACCTCTATCAAGGGCATCTCTTCCATCGACGACATCAGCCTGATCACCCTCTCCGGCACCTCCATGGTCGGTATCGTGGGTGTGGACAGCCGCATCTTCTCCGCCCTGGCGCGCGAGCAGATCAGCGCCTTCCTCGTCAGCCAGTCCGCCTCCGAGACGGGCATCTCCATCGGCGTGAGCCGTGCGGACGCGGAAACCGCCCGCCAGGTGCTCGAAGAGGCTTTTGCCCGCGAAATCGAGAGCGGTGCCATCAAGCCCATCGAGGTCCGCAATGAACTTGCCGCCGTGGCTGCGATCGGCGAGAACATGAAGCAGCATGCCGGTATCGCCGGCAAGCTTTTCACCACCCTGGGGCGCAACGGCATCAGCGTGATCGCCCTAGCCCAGGGAGCCGCAGAGTCCAACATCTCCTTCATCGTGGACCGGCGCCAGCTGCGCAAGTCCCTCAACGTCATCCACGACAGCTTCTTCCTGTCGGAGTACCAGGAGCTCAACCTCTTCCTTTGCGGTATCGGCACGGTGGGCGGACGCCTGATCGCCCAGATCGCGCACCAGCGCGAGCGCCTGATGCGCTCCCGCGGGCTCAAGATCAATATCGTGGGCATCGCCCGCAGCACCTGCGCCGTCTTCGACCGCGGCGGGATCGACCTCGAACACTGGCAGGAGACCCTGCGGGAGAAGTCCATCCCCATCGACCCGCAGCGGCTCAAGGAGGAAATCATCGGCATGAACATCTTCAACTCCGTTTTCGTGGACTGCACGGCCAGCCCCGCGGTGGCGGCCCTGTACGGCGACTTCTTCGACCACGGCATCTCCGTGGTGGCTGCTAACAAGATCGCCGCCTCCTCGGACTACGCCAATTACCGCCGCCTCAAGGACCTCGCCCGCAAACGTGGGGTCAAGTGGCTGTTCGAGACCAACGTGGGCGCCGGGCTGCCTATCATCAATACGATCAACGACCTGCGCAACTCCGGCGACCGCATCCTCAAGATGGAGGCCGTGCTGAGCGGCACGCTCAATTTCATCTTCAACACCCTCTCCGCCGACATTCCCTTCAGCGAGACCGTCCGTATGGCCCGCGAGCAGGGCTTCTCCGAACCCGACCCGCGTATCGACCTCTCCGGCACGGACGTCATCCGCAAGCTGGTCATCCTCTCGCGCGAGGCCGGCTACAAGGTCAACCAGGAGGACGTGCAGGCCGACCTGTTCATCCCCAAGGAGTTCTTCGACTGCAGCGAGGAGGAATTCTGGCAGAAACTCCCCTCGCTCGACGCCGGTTTCGAGGCACGCCGCCGCCAGCTCGAGTCCGAAGGCCGCCGCTGGCGCTTCGTGGCTGCGATGGAGGACGGCCGCTGCTCGGTGTCGCTGCGCAGCGTGGAGCGCCAGCACTCCTTCTATGTGCTGGACGGTTCCAACAACATCATCCTGCTGACGACCGAACGCTACAACCGCCACCCCATGCTCATCCAGGGCTACGGCGCCGGCGCGGACGTGACGGCCGCCGGCGTATTCGCGGACATCATGAGCATCGCCAACATCTGACGTATTATGAAGAAGATCAAAGTATTCGCCCCGGCGTCCATCGCCAACCTCGGCTGCGGCTTCGACATCATGGGCATGGCCCTTGACGAGGTCGGGGACATCCTGGAGATGACCCTGGACGAAGCCGGCGAGGGCATCGCCATCCGCAACGAGACCGACGTCCCGCTCCCCGAGGACATCGAGGACAACGTCATCACCCCGGTGATCCGCAAGTTCTTCGAGATGACCGGACGCGGCGGACGCGTGGAAGTACGCGTCCTCAAGAAGATCTACCCCGGCTCCGGCATCGGCTCCAGCGCCGCCTCCAGCGCCGCGGCCGCCTTCGGCATCAACGAGCTGTTCGGCTCCCCGCTCAGCGAGGAGGACGTAGTGGTCTGCGCCATGGAGGGCGAGAACCTGGCCTCCGGCGGCTATCATGCCGACAACGCCGCGCCGGCCGTGATGGGCGGTATCACCCTGATCCGCGGCTACGACCCGCTGGACATCATCAAGCTCCCCGTCCCAGGCAACCTCTACTGCCCCGTCATCCACCCCCACCTGATGGTCTCCACCAAGGAGGCGCGCAGCATCCTCCCCAAGGAGATCCCGATGCACACCGCCATCACCCAGTGGGGCAACGTAGGCGGGCTTGTCGCGGGCCTGTGCACCGGCAATATCGAACTGGTGGGCCGGGCCATGCGCGACGCCGTGGCGGAGCCCTACCGCAAGCAGTTCATCCCGGGCTTCGACGAGCTCCGCGAGAAACTCCACATAGCCGGTGCCCTGGCCATGAACATCAGCGGCTCCGGTCCTTCGGTCTTCGCCCTGGCGAGCCGCGCCGACCTGGCCCAGAAGGCCGCCTCCATCATGGAACGGCATTTCCGCCAGCACGGCATCGAATTCGAATCCTACGTGGTCAAGGTTTCCAACAAGGGCGCCCGCCTCATCGCATAGAGCCATGAAGTACTACAGCACCAACGGCAAAGCTCCCCGCGCCAGCCTTGAGAAGGCCGTGGTCCGGGGCCTCGCGGAGGACCGCGGGCTCTACATGCCCGAACGGATCCCCGTACTCCCCCCCGAGTTCTACGCCCACATCCAGACGCTCACCTTCCAGGAGATCGCCTGCACCGTGGCCGACGCCCTCTTCGGAGAGGACGTGCCCGCCAAGGAACTCCACAGGATCGTTGAAGAGACCCTGAGTTTCGACTGTCCCGTCGTGCCCGTCACGCGCAGTATCGGTGCCCTGGAGCTCTTCCACGGCCCCACCCTCGCCTTCAAGGACGTCGGCGCCCGCTTCATGGCGCGCCTGCTGGGGTGGTTTACGCGCAGTTCGCGGGACCGCCGGACCATCCACGTACTCGTGGCCACGTCCGGTGACACCGGCAGCGCCGTGGCCAACGGCTTCCTCGGCGTGCCGGGCGTGCAGGTGCATGTCCTCTACCCGAAAGGCAAGGTCAGCCCCATCCAGGAGTGTCAGTTCACCACCCTCGGGCAGAATGTCACCGCCCTCGAGGTCGACGGCACCTTCGACGACTGCCAGGCCCTCGTCAAGTCCGCGTTCATGGACGAGGAGCTGACGGAGCGCCTGCGCCTTACCTCCGCCAACAGCATCAACGTCGCACGCCTGCTGCCGCAGAGTTTCTACTACTTCCACGGCTTCGCGCAGATGAAGCGCCTGGGCCTCGCCGAGCAGTTGGTCGTCTGTGTGCCCAGCGGCAATTTCGGCAACCTCTGCGCCGCGCTGATCGCCGGGCGCATGGGCCTGCCCGTCAAGCGCTACGTCGCTGCCAACAACGCCAACGACGTCTTTTACGACTATCTCCGGACGGGCGCCTACGCCCCCCGGGCCAGCATCCAGACCCTCGCGAACGCGATGGACGTGGGTGCGCCGAGCAATTTCGACCGCATCCTCGACCTCTACGGCCACGACTGGGAGAGCCTCACCGCCGACATCTCCGGCGGACGCTCCAGCGACCTGCAGATCCGCAGCACCATCTCCGACTGCCTCCGCAAGTACGGCTACCTGCTGGATCCGCACGGCGCCTGCGGTTTCCGCGCCGTCTACCACAAACTCTCGCCCGGCGAGTCGGTCCTCCTCTGCGAGACGGCCCACCCGGCCAAGTTCAAGGAGACGGTCGAGGACGCCGCCGGTGTCCCCGTCCCCATCCCGGAACGCCTCGCCGCCTTCATGCGCGGCGAGAAGAAGAGTGTCCCTATGGGACGCGACTATGCCGCGTTCCGCAATTATCTGTCACAACTTAAATAATAAGCTTAATCTTTTTTCGTTTAATCCGTCATTCCGGGCTTGACCCGGAATCTCATCCAAACCGATCAGAATATGAAAGCAGCCATCGTCGGTGCCAGCGGAGCCGTAGGACAGGAGTTCCTTCGGGTCCTCGAAGAACGCCGTTTCCCCCTGGATGAACTCGTACTTTTCGGTTCCGGCCGCAGCGCCGGGACCCGCTATACTTTCCGCGGAAAGGAACTTGAAGTGAAGCTCCTGCAGCACAACGACGACTTCAAGGACGTCGACTACGCCTTCGTATCCGCCGGCGCCGGCACTTCCCGGGAATTCGCGGAGACGATCACGAAATACGGCGCCGTGATGATCGACAATTCCAGCGCCTTCCGCATGGAGCCGGACGTGCCGCTGGTCGTGCCCGAGTGCAATGCCGAGGACGCCCTCGTGCGTCCGCGCGGCATCATCGCCAACCCCAACTGCACCACCATCATGATGGTCGTGGTGCTGAAGTCCATCGAAGCCCTCTCCCACATCACCCGCATCCACGTGGCGA
>JAEEGI010001706.1_pt1 | contig 54454 bp, 39 predicted proteins | sample 8958751 | NCBI WGS metagenome assembly JAEEGI01 (sample SAMN16246545, study PRJNA631951) | gut metagenome | biome: gut microbiome; feature: rumen; material: KS-attached | host: Bos | place: Iran: Karaj | collected 2018-10
CTGACCGCCATTGGCTCGACGCTGTCAGTAACCACCGCTGCTTCCGGTGCCCCTGCCGAAGGTGTTGCCCTGCTGGGCGGCACCATCGTGGGCACCGGCTGGCTTCATCACCTCAGCACGCTGGTATAGGGGCCTCCCCCGCTCCTCCGTCGCGAATGAGGGATTCGCTCCCCTTTGTGGGGCCGCAGCCATATCGATGGCTGCTCTGAAGACCCCAGTCGCCTCCGAAAGGAGGGGAGCCACGAAGGGAAAAATTCTCAAATTCTCAAATTCTTGATAAAAAATGGTGATGAAGTTAAGTAGGAATTTCACGTTAGAGGAGATGGTGGCGACGAGTCACCGGAAGTTGCAAGACACACCGACGCTGGAGGTGGTGCAGAACCTGCAGAAGCTTTGCGCCCTCGTGTTACAACCGTTAAGAGACGCTATCGGGCGACCCGTCTACATCAATAGCGGGTATCGCTCGAAGCGACTGAACGCCCGAGTCGGGGGCGTACCGAATTCCCGACACCTGCAAGGACGGGCTGCCGACATCCATTGCGACAACCTCGACTATGCAAAAGTGATCTTTGACTTATTGAAACAAAATCCGAATGTAGATAAAGTGCTGCTTGAAAGGAAGGGCAGGAGCGTCTGGGTTCACGTACAACTCTGACCCCTAGTGGGCAGGGTGAAGAACGGTTCAGAGACACTGCGTGCAGTTTAGAACGGTTTAGAACCCGACCTCCACCGTCGCTGCACTCCCCTCATCGCTCCCTCCTCGCGCTAAAGTTTTTCCCCGATACCTTTGCACAATCAAGAAAATGATGTATCTTTGCAAACAGAATAACCAAAGACCAAAGAACAATGACTAATTCGCCTAAATTTAAGGTTGGTGATACTATTTATTGGTATTGTAATGAAGATGGATGCGTTCATAGCGCTGAAGTACAATATGTGAACTTTGCTATGGCTGGCAATGATTATATTGAAGTTAATTATGAGGTTGAAGTTGAGATTTCTGGCGAAAAGAAGACATTGTTTATAGATGATTACGACGCTATGGCGAGTGATTTTTCTTAGCTTTGCCATTTAAACGAAAGCCAGTAAAAACGTAAAACGTAAAAGTGCAAACAATATGAAGGAAGGATATTTAGATTTTGACGAGTATATCCGTCAAGGAGAACCCTCTCTGAGGGAAAAGGCAGGCTATTGGCAGACGGCTATAGGTCTTCAGGCTGTAGATGGCTTGAAGGTTTCGAGCTATCTGCAAAACACGGCGTGTCGCCATATTGAAGGAGATATAACGATAGATGAAGCGCGTGAACTCGTCAATCAATACTATCTTACAAAGACGGCCCACGAAGCTAATGATGAAGACAAGGAAGAGGCAGACCGTGTTTCATCGAATATCGTTAAAGTTTTGTCAAGTCCCACCTTTGATTTCAGCACTGGTGGCTATCAGTCTGTTCATCGTCGTGTTTTCGAGGGCGTGATGAAGCATGGCGGAGAATTCCGCAAATACGACATTACAAAAAAAGAGTGGGTATTGGAAGGTGACACCGTACTCTATCTGAATTGGGAAGACCTGCGCCGTGCTATTGACTATGATTTAGAGCAGGAGCGTACATATAGCTATAAAGGAAAGAGTCAAGATGAAATGGTAAGTCATCTGACAAAGTTTGTTTCTGGATTGTGGCAGATACATGCCTTTGGCGAGGGAAATACCCGTGCCACAGCCGTTTTCACTATACAATATCTGCGCTCGTTGGGATTTGACGTGAACAACGACTTGTTTGCAAAACATTCTTGGTATTTTCGTAATGCATTGGTTCGTGCCAACTATCACAATATAGCAAAGGGAATAGACTATTCCCCTATCTATCTTGAGCGGTTCTTCCGCAATCTGCTGTTGAGAGAGCAATGGGATCTGCGCAACCGCTATCTGCATATTCATCCGTCAGAAGAATGGCGTGTGCAGCCGAACTTGGCAACCCCTGCAAGTACCCCGACAAGTACCCCGACAAGTACCCCGACAAGTACCCCGACAAGTTTAATTCATACGGACAACAATAACATCATCAGATTAGTGAAGGCATTGGGTGAAGAGCAACTATCAGTCAAAGTATTGATGGAAAGAATCGAGTTAAAAAATAGGGAGAATTTTGTCGATTATTCGCTAAATCCTTCCTTGAACGAAGGATTTGTCCGCATGCTCTATCCACAATCTCCTCGCCACCCACGGCAGAAATATCTGCTGACGGTGAAAGGAATGGCACTGTTTAAAGAATTAACGAAAAAGGAATAACGCCTATGACGTATTTCAACGAAAGCCAGTTAGAACAGGCAATCACCGCCCTAAGACATTGTTTATAGATGATTACGACGCTATGGCGAGTGATTTTTCTTAGCTTTGCAAGAATAACGGATAGAATAATCGCAAAATAATCACAATTGTAGAATATGGCAACAAACAGAATTCCGGGGGCCAGTAGTGAGGCCAGTAAATGGGGCGACAACGGGAGGAATCCGCGCGACCCGTTCCCACCGAAACCACAGAAGGGGTTTAAGTGGCGGTATGTGCTGTATGGTCTGCTGGCCGTGCTCCTGCTGGACTATGGCAGCGACTGGCTTGCCAAACAGAAGGAAACGGACTTTCAGACGATAAAGGAGATATTGCGGCCTGTGGAGGACGAGGAGGAGAGCGGTCTTGAGGTGGCTGCACCGACAACGGAAGGGCAGGACCGGACGGCAACTCGCGCTCTGGACGAGGCAGACGCAATAGACGACTGGGAAGAGGAGGAGGAGCTGGAGCCGGAAGACATAGACGCCATCGACTTCATCCGCGATCAGTCGGCACCGAAGGCTGCTCAGCAGCACGAAGGGAGGGTAGCAGACGAGTCTGCATCTGAGAGAAGTGCTTCGCAGAAGAGTGCATCGGAGAAGAGTGCACCGCAGAAAAGGGAGAAGTCGGTTTCTGAACTGCTCGAAGAGAGAACGCATAAGAGTGTGGTGGAGCAAGCACGACGGGCTGGTGTGAGCACGGAGGGCTCCACATCGGACATCCTGGAGCGCATCACGCACAAGAACGTGGTGGACCAAGCGCGACGGGCGGGGGTGAGCACGGAGGGTTCCACATCGGACATCCTGGAGCGCATCACGCATAAGAATGTGGTGGAACAGGCACGACGGGCTGGGGTGAGCACGGAGGGTTCCACATCGGACATTCTGGAGCGCATCACGCATAAGAACGTGGTGGAACAGGCACGACGGGCAGGCGTGAGCACGGAGGGTTCCACATCGGACATCCTGGAGCGCATCACACGTAAGTCGCTGGAAAAGTATTGAAGCCCTGCGGGCGCGGAAGGCGCTAAAGCGCGGGTAAAGTCCTTCGGACGTGTAAGGCAGCAGAGCTGCGTGTAAAGCGCTAAAGCGCGGGTAAAGTCCTTCGGACGTGTAAGGCAGCAGAGCTGCGCGATGAAGGGTTGAGAAAGGTTGAGAACGGTTAAGAGCGCTGCGCGCGGTTGAGAAAAAACTTGAAACTAGAAACTAGAAACTAGAAACTCCCCGACCGTCTCTAAACACTAAACTCTAAACTCTCAACTTCAAGCCAACGGCGGGTAAAGCCTGCGGCGTGCAAGAACAATAAAACAACATAAAAACCAAGGAACAATGAAAAAGTTAGTGATGTCTTTCGTGGGACTGCTGGTGTTTGCCTGCACGTTTGCCCAGACAACAGACAAGAATGCGGTGACAATGGTGGCTTACGAGCAGTCGTGGTCGGACTCGGAGGCGACGATAGCACTGAAGAATAATACGAGCGAGGATATCGAAAACATTGCGTTTCGTATCTATTACTTCGATGCCTCGGGTACGCAGGTGGACTATAAGGAGTTCACGAGGGACGTTTCGATAGCACCGGGGCTGACAAAGCGAATCAGCATCCGCGCCTTCGACAATCACCATTATAGCCATTACATCAAGTCGAAGGGAGACCCGTCGGGTGACGGCCTGACATTCGACGTGAAGTTCGAACTGCTGAGCTATAACCAGCCGCTGGCGTTCTCGCTGAGTGCCTCTGACTTCGATGAGCCGGACCTGATAGGAATGGGGGTGATTCTGTTCATTTTGTTCATCTTCTTAGTCATCGGGGTGCTATTGCTGGTGCTCGTGGGGAAGATGGCACGCAAGCGGAACCGGAATGTGTTGCTATGGCTGCTGCTGAGCGTACTCATCAGTCCGCTACCGATTATCATTATCCTGCTGATCATCGGCGACGACCTCACGGAACAGCCGAGGCAGCCTGGGGATAGGTGGGAGCGATAAAGTTGAGAGTTGAGAGTTGAGAGTTGAGAGATCTTTCTCCGCTACGCTACGAAAGCGGCAAAGCGGAGAAAAAACTTGAAACAAGAAACTTTAAACTAGAAACTCCCCGACTGTCTCTAAACTCTAAACTCTAAACTTCAAGCCAACGGCGTGTGGGTCGCTACGCTCAAAATCTTTCAAAAATCTTATTCAAAATCTTTCAAGAATATTTAACCGCAGATTACACGGATTATCGCAGATGGGGTTTCTTTAACATAATTCCCATGAATTGAACATAAATTATGGGAGCTATATAGAATTTGACTCCAAACTTTATTTATCAAGAATTAGAGAATTTGAGAATTTTCTTCATGCAAATGAATTGACAAGAATTCGTCGCAAGCGACGAGAATGGTAGTGAGGAAGCAGGAAATTGCTTGCAATTTCTTCTCAAATTCTCAATAATTCCCACTCATGCAACGAAAAATTACCTCCCCTTCGGTCGGTGGGTCTTCGACAAATCTCTCTAATTCTCTAATTCTTGACCTTAATAATTATCGGGTATAAAAGTATATAATTACCTTTATTTTTCAAATATATCCGTGAGATTCGTGTTCGTTATTGTTCGGGCAGACACGGGGGTCTGCCCCTACGGTTGGCAGTTGACAACGCTGGCGCGCTACTCCCCTCCTTCGGAGGGGCGGGGGAGGTTCTTAATCGCAGCCCTAAACGCGGAGCCGAAGATGACGTACTGGGTGTTGCCGGCAATGGTGCCTTCGTTCTGTCCCCAGAGGAAGGGCCAGTCGTCGAAGTTCTCGAAGTGGTCGGGCTGGCGGAAGAGGAGTCCTGGTGCCACGTTGCCGGGGATGAACGAGAAGTCGGCGCGGTTGTTGCCATAGAACACCTGCTTCGGGCGTGCTGCTCCTACGACGGCTACGAACGAGTAGTTGTGGTAGGGATGGCAGCCGTAGAGCCAATTGGCTACGCGGTATACCTCGTCCTTGCTGACGATGTCGGGATAGTAGAGGTGTGCGTAGTTGACGGCGATGCCGAAGTTCAGCACCATGTTCACACCTGCCCAGTTGCCGAGTCCGATGGGCACGCCGTATGGGTTCTGCTTGTCGAAGCCCTTGATGTAGTCGTTATACTGTTCGACGTACGGCCGCAGCTTCTTCTGGTAGGCATCGTCGAGATAGGGGATGGCATCGAGGGCGGTCTGCATATTGCTGGCGAGGTTCAGCTCGAGGGCGTCCCAGATTTGCTTCTGGAAGTTGTCGAGGTAGGAGCGCTCCTGCGTGGCACCATAGAGCTGCAGGTTTGTTGCCATGTCGCCGAGCTCCTCGCGGTTCTTGCGGCTGCGCTCAAGGAGTTTCTGCCGCTTCTTGTCGGGTGTAGAGGCATTGTCGCGTCGCTCATCGGTGCCGTCGAGCCAGTTGAAGTCGGCTTGCATCTGCCGATTGCGGGTGATGCGCTGTCGCGACAGCTCCGTGGCCTCCTTCATGAGTCGCTTCGACTGCGTGAGGGCACGCTCGGCGAGGTTGTCGTTGTAGCCTTTCAGGGCATGGCTGGCGGCAGCGAACATCGTTGCCGCACGCAGGTCGAGTTGTGGACTGCGGGTGGTGAACGCCCACATGTCGTCGGGTGTGCCGCTCCGCTTGCCGTCGGCGCTCACCTCATAGGGCTTCAGCGACGGGTCGTAGTGCAGGCCATCGGTGATGCTCGCTGCGTCGCCGAGGTGGTGATAGTTGTCGAGAACGGAGTTGGAGAGCGTCTGCGACATATGACCAATCTGTTCCGCCTGTGCCACGAGGTTCAAGGTGCCATGCTCGATGAACTGCAGGATATCGGGTACGCCGTCGGGGCGATGCAGGTCGACGTATCGCTGTTCCTGGCTGACGAAGGTCTCGTCGCGCTGCGGGTGGAACAGCTCCCATGTGCGGATGAAGTTCTGTACGACGTTGATGTTCGAACCCGTCTCGATGTCGAAGTCGCCGGCATCGAAGAATCCTCCGACGTTCAAGCCGGGGATGAGTTCCAGCGGCTTGTACTTCGTGTCGGTGGTGGGTCCCTGGCTATGCAGGTCGAAGTGGTCGCTGGGCGGTGCCTGCAGATAGCCCTCCTTGAACGGCTCGCCATGCCAGGTGCGGTAGCCCTCGTTCACGTACATGTGGTTCATGTGGATGGGCACCCATACATCGGTGGTGGCATCGGTGATATTGTCGTAGACGTGACGGTCGATGAGGAAGTCGTTGGTGCGCGTGTTGCCATACTGGATGTAGTAGACGCCTGGCTCGCTGACGCTGGAGAAGTCGAACTTCACGTAGTTGTATTTGTAGTAGGGTCCCCATGCGGTGATCGTGCCCTCGTAGGCCTTCTCAGCGGTGCCGTCGGGGCGCAGGCGCATCAGGGAGGCGGAGGACAGCGGCTGGTCTTTCTTGTCGAGCTCGATGACGGCCACCTTCGGCTGCTCGGGGATGTAGCCCACCTGCGAGAAGCCAATGTTCGGCTCGCGAATCCAGCCGGGGATGGCATGCGGCTCCACGGTCCACGAGAGCACTTTTCCGGTCTTCCCTGCGGGGAGGATGCTACGCAGCACATACCAGCCGTTCTGGGCAAGCATGCGACCGTCGAAGAGCTGCAGCTCCGCATCGTCGCTGGAGATGCTGATGAGGCGCTCGGGAGCATCGGTGGCGAGGGTGAGGGCATGGCCGGTGGCAATGGGCAGCGGGTCGACGAAACGGCCGGTGCCACGGTCGTCGTAGGTGCGGAAGCCCTTGAACTGTCGTGGCTTCTCACTGTTCGGACGCGTCGTGGTCTGGCTGGTGGCGTAGCGTGGCAGACGACCCAGGCGACCGTCCATGGTGTAGGTCTTCAGCCAGTACTGCGAGGGCAGGAACTCGATGTTCAGGCCCGCCTCGCCGGCAAGCTTCTCCGGCACGGGTTTGTCGAGGTAGACGGCTATCTCCACGGCCTTTCCCTTCGCCGTGACGACGATGCGGCTGTCGAAGTCGTAGTCGCTATAGCGCAGGCCCACCTCGATGGATTGGTTCTCGGGGTCTACCTTCCGGCTAGTCGTTTTGGGCACGAGGTCCCACTGCTCCGGGGTGTTGTTCAGTCGGACGGCGCCGCCTTGTACGGTGCGTACGCCGTGATGGATGATCTCGATGCCGGAGTTCTTCTCGTCGTTGAATCCGCCATTGAAGTTGTTGCTGAACACCAGGACGTTCACGCCCTGCCGCTCGAAGTAGCCCAGGTCGTTGAGCCGCAAGTCTTGCGCCCCGGCGACGGTCGCCGAGAACAGGAGGGCGAGAGATAAGATGGTCTTCTTCATGTCTGTAGTTGTTTGTGATGGGAGATGGATAGTTGATAATTGATAGTTGATAGTTGACAGTTATGATTACCTTTGTCTGCTTGAGTTGCTGCTTGTATCGCTGCCAACTGTAGGGGCAGACCCCCGTGTCTGCCCGAACAACGGAAACATTATCGGCACAAATGGCGGGCAGACACGGGGGTCTGCCCCTACGCGTGGAGGCCTTAACGCTGGCGCGCGACTCCCCTCCTTTGGAGGGGCGGGGGAGGTTACTTTCCAAATATGATGGGCACGAGTGCTTTCTCGAGGTTCTCCTGCAGCTGATAGCCGCCATCGATGGGCACGACATACCAGCGGACAGCCCACGTGAGCTCCTCGCCGGGCTGGAGCAGCGTGTAGGCACCCTGGCTTTCGAGTTCGATGTAGGTCCTGCCACGGTTTACGTATACCTGCACCTCCGCCTCACCAGGTGCAGGCTCGCTGGCTTTCAGGTCAGTGAACTTCTTCACAAGGGCGAGGTTGTTAGCGTAGTAGCCCAGCCAGCCGCGACCGTCGGCGTTTACCTTCCGGTTCTGCGGAGCCTCATCGGTGAGGTACCACACCACGCCACTGGTGCTGTGGAACGACATCAGATCGGCAGGCCACACGCTGTCGCCGACGGCCTCGAAGAAGATGATACCGTCGCCGTTGGCTTCGCCTTCGTCCGTCACGACTCGGCCATCCAAGCTCGCTTGGCGGTTCTCTCTGCTCCGTCCGTTCGGCACGCGGGTGATCTCCCAGGGTGCCACTCGGCGCTCCTCGCTGCCTTCGTTGCGGATGGAATAGGTGACGACGAATGCGCCATCGGAGGCATCGAAGGTGAACGCCTTGCCGATGCTGAAGCCCAGCCGCTCAGACTTCTGACTGCGGAGGACGAGCTGGGTGTCGCTGCGGCCCTCCACCGTGTATGGCATCTTGTCGAACTCTGGCACGGGTGGCCAGTTCCACTCCTTCTGTGGACTGGTCCAGAACGTGCTGCCGAACGACTCCGGCCAGCGCGACTGCGAGAGAACCTCGGTGTCTTGGTACTTCAGTGATAGAATCTTCCCGCCTTTCGCGGGGTCGACGGTCATCGTCGCATTGCCGTTGCGCAACACGAATGGCTCGTCGTCGGCACTCGCCGTGAGTACGGCGCAGGCCAGGAATGCAATCGTAAATAGTCGTTTCATCATATGTGATCAAGAAATTATTATGTCAAGAATTGGAGAATTAGAGAATTTTTCTATTGGGATATTTTATCGGAAAGATTTAGAGCCCCTTGATAAGGGGCGGCTATAATGCAGGGTTTTCATGTCCACATATTATTGCCTGCGGCGCAACGTATAATTCCCATTAATTGTCCATTAATTATCCATTAATTATTTTTTTGAATGATATTCTTTCTCCGCTGCAGCCTTCACTTTGACCTTCGGTCGAGTCTGCTCACGCTTGGAAAAGCTGATGCGAGCATCGCTCTTCTCTCGCTTAATCGCAGACTTCACTTTTCATTTTTCACTTTTCACTTCGCGCTTGCGCGGACCTGGCTGCCAGCACCAGGAACATGTAGTGCGAGGAGCCGCCACCGAGCACATATTCCGTCTGTTGCCAGAGGAAGGGGAAGGTGAGCAACTCGGGGAAGTCGGGACGGATGAGGGCAGTGCCGGAGACCACACCACCGGGGATGTACGACCAGTCGGCACGGTTCAGGCCATAGGCCACCGTTGCTGACTTCGCTCCCACACCCGAGGCGAACGACGCATTGTTGCTGCCGGGATGACAGCCGAGCACGAAGTCGAGGGCATGATAGATGATTCCCTTGTCGAAGATGTCGGGATAGGCGTTGGCGAGGAAGTAGTATTCGAAGCCGAAACGCTGGATGTCCCAGCCGGCTCCCCAGATGCTCGGACGATAGGGCACGCCATAGGGGGTCTCGGCGGAGATCTTCTGCAGGTCGGTGCGATAGGTGGTGAGGGCGTTGCGGAACGCGCTGACGAACTGTCGGCTCTGCTTGTCCTTCCGGCCCTCGAGCTGTTTGGCGATGCGTGCGAGATACCAACCGCAACGGCTGATGCCCTTCGTGATGAATTCCTGTTGGGAGAAGATGAAGTCGAGGTATGCTTTCTCGCCCGTTGCGAGGTATAGCTCGGCAGCGGCCTGCAGCTTCGCGCCGACGAGGAACCCGTTGGCCTCGGTCTGTTGATAGACGTCGGTGGCAATCTGCAGGCACTCACGGCTCAGCTCATCGTTGAAGCCGCGCAGCACACGGGCCGCACCTGCGAGATTGGCTGCTGCCGACAGGGCACGCATGGGGTTGTCCTCGGTGAATATCCAGCGGTCGTCGCTATTGCCGATGACGCCATCGGTCATCGCAGCGGCATCGCCGAGCATGGCATACTGCCGCAGCGAGTTGCAGATGATGCCGCGATAAAGCCGGCCCAGTGCCTGATAGGAGCGCACCACGGTAAGGGCTCCGTTCTCCACCTGTTGCAGGATGTCGTTCTTTCCGTCGGCCTCGTGAATCTCTACGCGATGCCGCTCGTGGTCGATGGCCGTCGCATCGATATCGGGTTGGAACTGTTCGTAGGCGAGTGCGAGGATGTAGGCTTCGCCGGCTTGCGACTCTATGCGCAAGTCGAAATCGCCGGCATCGTGCCAGCCTCCGATGTTCACACCAGGCACCTGTGCTCCTTCAGCATATTTCGAAAGGCCAGGCCGCTGGTCGTAGCCATCGATGTGATTACCCACACGGGCCATCAGGGCATCGTCGAGATGGCAGGCGTCGTGCCAGATGCGGTATTTCTCAGCAACGCGCATGTGACACATCTGCACAGGCAGGAAATATTCCACCACGGGCTGCCATACGCCACGATCGTAGACATCGTCGGCGATGCGGAACACGCTCGACCGCTCCAGCCCATAGTGCACCTGATAGAGACTGGGTTCGGTGACATCGGTGAAGTCGGCAATGAGATAGCGATAGCGCAGGAAGCGGCCCCAGTCGGTGGGTTTCACGCTCCGGACGATGTGTTCGCCATCGGCATCAATGCGCACGAGGCTTACCACTTCCGTTCCTGCCGACTGCTGGAGGCTGTCGCGGCGATCGGTCTCGATGACAATGTGTTTCGGCTGCTGCGGCAGATAGCCCACCTGCGAAGTCTGGATGACGGGCCGATAGCGCCAGACGTTGTCGACGGCAGGCGTGATGAGCCAGCGCACAGCACCTTTCGTGGCGCCCTTGGCAATCTCGCTGCGAAGAACAAACCAGCCGTTGTTGTGGTTCATGCGACCATCGTAGAGCTTCAGCGGACCGGTGAACGACTCTACCGTGAGCTTTTGGCCAGCATCGTCGGGACGTGAAGTAAACACACGGCCTTCGGCATAGGGTGCGGCGATGACGTCATCGGCACGTAGCGGACTATAGCCCTCGCCGTCGAGTTGTGCAAGGTCGGCCTTCTGTCCGCGGCCGGCGAAGTAGTTGCCGTCGTGGCCGCGATTGGTGGGCTGCGTGAGCAGAGGCGAGTTCGGCTGCTGTGGATAGAGGCCGCTCTGCGAGTCCATGAGCCACGGCTTTCCGAAGAGCTCGCCCGGGAAGAACTCCAGGTTGAATCCCACCTTACCCAAGAGGAAGTCGGGCACGGGTCGGTCGAGGTCGACGGTCACGGCGATGCCATTGCCCTGAGGTTCGACGGTGACCACGTAGGTGAACTGATAGTCGGGATAGACCATCGGATTGAAGCCCGTGAGGTGGCGCGAGGAGTCGGGATAGCAGAGGGTTGTCACAATGCGTCCGTCCTCGGCCTTTCGGCTGAGCTGCTTCGGCACGGGTTGCCACTGACCAGGTGTGGCCTCGAGGCGTATGTCGCCATTCGTGGCAATGCGGTGGCCGTTCATGATGACGCAAACGCCACCCTGATGGCCTTCAGGATAGAAGTCGCTGAACGCCATCACATCGGTGCCGCCGGCGGTGAAATAGCCGTCGGCGTTCAGGCGGAAGGTTTGTGAGCTGGCCGTGAGCGCGGTAAACACAAGGACGGCAATGGTGGTGAGAAGTCGGTGTTTCATGCTTTGTGTGAGGGGTTTTTATTCTTCGTCCATGGGATAGCGGACACCCCACTGGCGGCGCAGGCTGTCCATGAGCTGCATGATGTAAAGGGTTTCGTCGAGGGGCATCTCGCGTGGCTCGAGGAGTCCGTCGATGAGGGCTTGCCGACAGGCGACGAACTGATATTCGTAGCCCGTGATTTGCTTCGGCACGTGGATGGTTTCGATGTAGGTGCGGTCGGGACCGTTCACGGTGATGGTCTGCGGATTGTTGATGTTGTCGATGATGAGGTTTCCCTCGGTGCCGGCAATGACGCCGATGTTATCGCCCACACAGGCGGCACTCGACTGCAGGTTGCAAAGCATGCCATCGCTCAGCACCAGCGTAATGGCATTGGTGAGGTCCATGCCAGTAGCCGATTTCACACACTGGCTCTGCATGCTGACGATGTCGGCGGGGAAGAACATACGCGTGAAGTTCAGGGCATAGACGCCCAGGTCGAGCAGTGCGCCACCACAAAGGTCGGGACGCATGATGCGGGGCTTCTCACCCATGGAGTAGCCAAGGGTGGCAGTGAGCAGGCGAGGCTGTCCGATGCGACCGCTACTGATGAGCTCGCGCACCATCGACACAGCGGGTTGGTAGCGCGTCCAGATGGCCTCAGCCAGGAAGACCTGCCGCTCGCGGGCCAAGGCGACGATGTCGGCTGCCTGCCGATGATTGGCCATGAAGGCTTTCTCCACCAGACAAGGCTTGCCGGCCAGTAGCGCCGCACGCGTCACATCGTAGTGATGGGAATGGGGCGTGCCCACGTAGACGAGGTCGACGTCGGGATCGTCGATGAGCTCCTGATATGAGCCGTAGGCCTTCTCGATGTTCCACTTGGCAGCAAACGCCGCTGCCTTCTCTTTCGTTCGCGAACCCACGGCATAAGCCTTGCATGTCGGCAGTCCGTTAAGGGTAATAGCAGCCTTCTCGGCAATCCATCCGGTGCCGATGATTCCTACCCGCAAAATTGAATCTTCATTCATCATGAGTAATTTAGGTTTTGTGTTTTTGTTAGACGCGTGCGCGCGTAAGAAGTAAAGTGCCGATATGCAAGAATTATCATCTATTAACGTTTCAGGCGAGCCAAATGGGCAAAACGCCCCCCAAAAAGAGAGCAAAACGCCCCCCCCAAAAAAAGCAAAACGCCCCCCCCAAAAAAAGCAAAACGCCACAAAAAAGGAGCAGCTGCACGGCTGTGCAACTGCTCCTGATGATTCGTCCTCAAACTCCTCTACCCTATGGGAGGAATTGGGGGATAGACTCTTATTTGAGTTTCGGGAAGGTCGGGGTGAATTTGTTCACCATAAACTTCTTACCCTTCGTGACGTACGTGCCTACGGGCAGTTGCTTCACGTCGGTGCCAACAGCCTTACCGTCGAGCGTGTAGACGGTCGGTGCAACGGCGGTAGGCTCGTCGTTATCGGCCATCGTCTCTTCAATGCCTGTGCTCTCGTTATCGCCGAAGCGCATCTTGATTGTGAGTGCATCGTTGTTGAAATAGCCCACGAAGTAGCAGCGGAACGGATCGAGCAGGGCCCAAGCGTTGTGGCTGTTTTCGAAGCGATCGCCAGCCTCTGTGAGATAGTAGATCTGGTTGGTTTCAGCAGTGTAGGTATGGCCGATGAAATCGAACTTCTTGGCTGCACCCAGTGTGGTGACTGACTTGCCTGAAGACTTCACCGTTACGTTTTCGCCCGAGAAGGTGAGTTCCTTGCCTGTGAGCACCCACTTATTGCTCCACTTCGGGCTTTGTGCAGGCACGGTGATCAGGTAAGGTGTCAGACCTGCGAGCGTAGTGGCCGATTCGGGACAATTGAAAATAGCGGTGTTGTTCTCATCTTCGTCGGCGAAACGGTAGATCCAGAAGTTCTTGCCGTGTTGCGATAGGTTCGTGAACCAGCTGAGCGGTGTTCCATTGTCTTTGGTGACACTAGTGACATCGAATGGCAGCAGCAATGTCTCCCAGTTGCCCGTTGTTCCATCGTTGCCATTGACGAACGTACGACGATAGCTGGCCTTTTGAGCAGTGAAGTCGATAGGTGTGAAGAAACCATAGCCGTCCTCGAGTTTCAACTCTGCACAGTTGGTGCCGATGACGACGTTTTTGCCTTCCAGACTGGTAGGCACTTGCGAACCTTCGGCAAGCAGATAGACCGTGTTTGGATTGTTGCCCGGCACAATGCTTGCTGCATGGTCAGACATACGTGCATCAACATAGAGTGCATCGTCGGGGATGGGCTTCCACGTTGAAACGCTGTCGTCGATGAGCAGATAGGAAGATTCACCATAAACGAGTGCTCCCTTCACGGGATTTACACCATAGCCATAGAGACTCAACGTATCGCCTACCTGCTCACCAAAGGCATTATAACGGACTTCGATGTCATATTCTTTTCCGTAGGTGATGTTGTTGAATTCAAACTCTGCTGAACCCAGGCTATATGGTTTCAAATTGATACTCTTTGTCACGCTTGTACCACTTGTCACTTTGCCACCCTTGGGGAACAATGTCACCTTCACACTTTGCGACGAACTCTTGTAGCCGAAGTTTGCCAGTTCTACGCTAAACTTCAGGTTGTTTCCCACGTGGAAAGAACCAGTCCAAGGTGCATCGGTCCAGAAATTGTAGAGACCCACCAAGTCTTTGTAGTTATCCCACAGACCATCGGTAAGCGTAAGGCTATTCAGAACCATGACTTCCAGATTGTTCATAGAAGTCTTACCATTAGTAACGCTTGTTGCCTGACCACTACTGTCATAATTGATGGTTCCGATGTAGTTGGTGACCGAGATGGTTTTGCTGGCACCGACGGCTAGTTCCTCGATGGCAACCTCTCCCAAGATATATCCTTCGCACAGGATATAAAGACCGCCGGTGTAGGGCTCTGTGCCGACATTGGTAGCTACCATCGTTTGGTTGTAAGTCACTCTGCTTCCGCTACCACTGGTTGATTCGTTGATTTGAACAGATAGAGCACTTGACGGAGCAATGTTTACAGTCTTTCCGTCTTCAGCCACGACGGCTTGGATGTATCGGTGGTCCACACCATTAATCTTACGCCAACGGTTGGCAACGACATCGCCCCAAACGGGATAGAACTTGTACGTGCCGTAGGGCACCTCGTTACCAAAGCTCTCGATGTCGTCAGAATAGGAACCGCCATAAGAGTCGAAAAGGCGATAGCGGGAACCATAGACACCGATGAGATTATCGAATTCGTCGTAGCAGCCCAGACCAGTGATGAGTGTGTCAACCTGATTCTCGTCAGTGATGTTGGAGCCTACAGAAAAATAATAACGCAAATCGCTGCTGACAGAATTGGCACGAGCTTCGCGGGTGAGTGCTTGTGCGCCACTATAGAGACGGACACTTTCTGCTGAAAGAGGGATGCTGTCTTCGGGTAATGCGGGAATTTCCTTATTGGGATTATGAATGCGCGTCACGATAGAACGGTTGCTGGTGTAGCCACCGCTACCCGAAGCACCACTGCCAGTTCCACTGGGTGCCAATACTTCCAAGTCGAAATAGGTGTCGCTGTATCCACTCCATCCCCAGTTGATGTGATACTTGCCGTCCTTGTAGCCGTCGCAGATGAAACAGTGACCACCACCCGAATTGGCACCACACATAATCACAGGAATATCATCGGCGAGGTTCGCATAGATGGTGTCGGCCCACTGGGTAGAAGTGAGTCCTGTGCGATAGATGAGCTGCTCGTCCTTTGGATAGCCAAAATAATTGGTCATTGCATTGATGATATCTCTTTCATAGGCACCAGAACCCGTGGTGGAGTACTGCATTTTTACGGCATGACCGGCATATTGCATCAGTCGTGCTACGGCGTGATCATCGTTGTAGTCGAAACTATTGTAGGTTAGTTTCATCTTCGACCACTCGAAGGTAGTAGGAGCGAGCGAGCTGCCAGAAAGCGAATTTCCATACACGCTGTAAGCGGGAATCGTAGTTGTTGCTTCCTGGGGCCATTGCCAATAGAACATGACCTGTGCCATTGCCGTTGCCACACAACCTGTGTAGCAACCACTCAGATAATAGTTGTAAGGACTGCCCTGGTCCCATTTGGTTTTGATGAGGTAGTCGATATTGTTTTTCGGTGCTCTGGCAATGGCCTTTGCAGGTTGGATGTTGTTCTCCTGCATGTACTTGATTTGCTGCTCGTATTCTTCAAGAAAGTATTTCAGGCTTGGCGGGAGGCTGTTGGGATCGAACGAACCTTCGTTGCTATATCCGAGGATATCGTTAGTGCGCTCATCGCCGCTGACAACGACGAATCCTTGGTTGAATCCGCGATTGAATACATAGAAGTAGGCGTCGCCTTTCGTAGAGAACGGTGTCGCAGCCTTATCGGCCTGATAGGCCAGGGTGAGCATCTGCTTCACTAACGGGTTGCTCTTGTTGATAAATGCAGAGGCTTTCTGAACTGCTACCTCACGACTGATTTGCTGTGCGCTGATAGTTACTGCAGCAAACAATATGGCGGTTATGAAAATATAAAGTCGTTTCATATCATTAAAAGTTTCGAGTTTCTAGTTTCAAGTTTCTAATCTCGAGTTTCGAGTTTAAAGTTTCTAGTTTCTATTCTGAAAGGATGCGGTTGATCAGCTCGGAAATGTCGTCGCTGTCGACTTTCCCACTTCCGTTGACGTCGGCAACTGAATGGTCGTAGGCATAAGGCTCATGGTTGTCTTTACCCGAGACGATGTTTACCAATGCGGTGACATCGGCAACATTGAGAGAACCATCCTTGTTGACATCGGGAAGTGTGGTCTCGTGAATGGTCGTGCTATAGATTTGCACAGGGTAGAAGTCTTCGTCCTCGTCGATTTCGTTGATGAACGTGAAGCAATCCACCTCGCTACCGGCTACGGGAGCTTTGCGCGGAGCACCCACGATGGGAGGAGTGGGGTCGTCACCACCAGGACCTGCAGAATAGTATGCCAGCAGGTTGTTATTGCCCTGTGAGGCAAACTTAATCGTTGCATTGCCGTTGGCATCGATGGCGATGGTTGCTTTTGCATAGTCGCCAGCCGTGGCTTGTGTGTTCAGATAACCTTCGGTGCCGCTATTGAAGAGGAATCCTTCGGTATTGTTGATTGCCTTGAAAGTACGTGCATTGGCCGTTCCGCCGAGAATGAGACGCGTTGCAGCGGCATCTTCTTGCAGCATGACGATGGTATTGTCAACAATGTTTACTTTCGTAGCGGCGCGGTTGCCTTCACTCCTCTGGCTGCCCATGACTTTGTTATTGGTTCCATAGACGATGAGGATTGTATCGCCGGTAGCCAGTTGGGCGGCATTGGTGACGAGGTGGAAGGTTTCCTTCTTGGGAAGTGTAATCACATAGGTGGCAGAAGCAACTTCGCTGGTCACTCCTTTATAAACGGCAATAGCCTTAATGGTCGTCGTGCCTTCGCCTACGGTAATGGCGCTGACATACTGGGTGCTGCTGGTGGTAGGTGTAGAGCCATCGGTGGTATAATAGATGGTAGCACCAGTAGTGGTTGTTGTCAACATCACGGTCTGCTCAGCATCGTAATTGCCACCTGCAGGAGTGAAAGTCGGAGCATTAGCAACTACCTTCAATTTGTAGATGCGGATGCTGGTGTTTTGAGAAGTGGTGGTGGAGAATCGGTTGTTGCTGGTGGTATAGGTCAAATACCTATAATTGTTACTGTTTGTACCAAATCTAAAATAAGTGGCACCCGTGCTTGCGATATTCAATGATATATTGTTATATGTGCCAACGGATGATGTAGTAGTCAGCGAACCGCTTGATACTCCCAGATATCCTTTGTCGCTTTCAGAATAGAATGTCCAATAATTGGAACTCTTGCCGATAGTGAAGCGGGCAATACTGGTGTTAGTGCTGGCCAGTGTGATGGTACTGTTTTTTACTGTGACACTAACACCACTGCGGTAAGTGCCAGATTGTGCACCCATCGCATAATTAGAGTTTGTGCCACTTGAATAGACAATGAGTACCTCATCTCCAGCCTGCAATGAACTTGCGCTGGTGACGAGCTCGTAAGAATCGTCGGCAAACGATAGCGTTGTTCCCGCTATTATTGCCATCATCGTAAGAAGAATTTTCCTCATAATATTGTTTAAATAATTAATAATGTATTAGCATGCAAAATGGCCAAAAGAGGCTTGAAATTGACATTCAAGTTGCAAAAGTAGGTAATATTCTTGAAATGTGAAAGAAAATTCGAGAAAAATTTAGCAAATAGTAATCATTTATTGGCAAAAAGTGGCTTTTCTTTCACTTTTTTCTTGTTGTGTCGGAGTTTTTGTTGCATAAATACAATATTTTCTTGAAACAGACGTTATCATAGCGTGTTTAAACGCAAATTAGTAATATTTGTGATGTTGGCGATGGTCAGCATTGGGGGGTATGCGCAATACGATCCCCACTTCAGTCATTATTTCGATTTGGAGCCATCGTACAATCCTGCAGCCATCGGCAAGCAGGCGGTCATTAATGTGGCCGCCGCCTATGCACTGGAACTGGCAGGTTTCCGCCGCAACCCGCAAACTGCCTTCTTTGCTGCCGACATGCCGTTCTATGGAATGAAGATGTATCACGGTGCGGGTGTGCAACTGATGAACGACAAGATCGGACTGTTCTCGCACCAGCGTCTGCAAGGGCAATATGCCGCGAAATTCAAACTCTTCGGTGGAACCATGAGTGCCGGTGTGCAGGCGGGACTGCTCAGCGAGTCGTTCGATGGCTCGAAGCTCGATTTGGAAGATCCCAGCGACCCTGCTTTCGCCTCTTCGCAGGTGGAAGGCAGCGCCCTCGACCTGAGCTTTGGCCTGTATTACATGCACGGTCCTTGGTATGCAGGTCTGAGCGCCACCCACCTCACAGCACCCCTCATTCATCTGGGTGAACGGAACGAAATTCAGGTCGATCGCACATATTATTTAACGGGTGGATACAATATTCGTTTGAAAAATCCGTTCTTATCAGTGCAGCCCTCGTTTCTCGTGCGCACCGACCTAGTGGCATGGCGTGCAGATATCACGGGCCGCCTGACATATAAACACGATGAGAAACTGATGTATCTCGGCGTTACCTATAGCCCCCAGACATCGGTGACGATTCTCGTCGGAGGTAAGTTCCACGGCATTCTAGCAGGCTATAGCTACGAGTGCTACACGTCGGCTATCAACCCTGCAAATGGCTCTCACGAGTTGTATTTGGGCTATCAGATTGACGTAAACCTGGTAAAGAAAGGAAAGAACCGCCATCAGAGCGTGAGAATACTTTGACAAGATAACAAGGTAACAAAGTGACAAAGGACCACGGCGACGAAGGAGACGCTTTAGTAACGCAGTGGAGAAAGAACAAAGTAACCAGGTAACAATGTAACAAAGGACCACGGCGACAAAGGAGACGCTTTCGTAACGCAGTGGAGAAAGAACAAAGTGAAAACAATGATAATGGAAACAATGAATATGAAAAAGAAGTCGAAAGGACAAAGCCGAGTGGCAGGGTTCGTTGCCTTGTCAGTTTGTTGCTTTGTTACTTTTGTTATGGTGGGCTGCATGAGTGCCAAGCATGCTTCGTCGTCGGGCAAAGGCGGTGAAGTAGTTGGTGTCGGCGGCCGCACGTTCAGCGAACCCACCCCCTACGGCATGACGAATATCGGCCGTGGTTGGTTGCGCATGGGTATTGACGAACAGGACACACTCTGGGGCAAGAAAACCCCGGTGAGAGATGTGTCGGTGGATGGTTTCTGGATGGATGAAACTGAGGTGACCAATTCCCAGTACAAGCAATTCGTCAACTGGGTGCGCGACAGCATCTTGCGCACGCGCCTGGCCGATCCTAACTACGGTGGCGATGAGAGCTATATGATTACTGAGGAGAAGGGCGAGGAGGTTACTCCCCATCTGAACTGGAAGAAGCCACTCCCGCGCAAACCCAATGAAGACGAGGAGCGTGCCATTGAAAGTCTCTACGTGACCAATCCCGTGACAGGCGAGAAACTCCTTGACTATTCGCAGATGAACTATCGCTACGAGGTGTACGACTACACAACGGCCGCCCTGCGTCGCAATCGTCTGAATGCCGAGGAGCGCAACCTGAACACCGATGTGGTGGTCGATCCGAATGCGGTGGTCATGATTTCGAAGGACACCGCCTACATCGACGACGAGGGTCGCATTGTGCGCCAGACGCTGAACCGTCCGTTGTCGGGTCCGTGGGACTTCCTGAACACCTACATTGTGAACATCTATCCCGACACGACCTGTTGGGTGAACGACTTCCAGAACTCCGATAACGAGGTATATCTGCGCAACTATTTCTCGAACCCCGCCTACAACGATTATCCCGTAGTGGGTGTGACCTGGGAACAGGCCAATGCCTTCTGCGCTTGGCGCACCGAGTATCTGCTGAAGGGCTTGGGCCCCGAAGCCCGCTATGTGCAGCGCTATCGTCTGCCGACCGAGGCCGAGTGGGAGTATGCAGCCCGTGGCAAGGACCAGACGGAGTTCCCTTGGGAGAACGAACAGGTGAAGAGTGGCGAGGGTTGTTTCTTTGCAAACTTCAAGCCCGACCGCGGCAACTACACCAAGGATGGCAACCTGATTACATCGAAGGTGGGCATCTACGGCACCAACTCGAATGGCTTGTACGACATGGCAGGAAACGTGGCCGAGTGGACGTCGACCATCTATACCGAGGCTGGTGTGGATGCCATGAACGACCTGAACCCGCAATTGGAATACAAGGCTGCGAAGGAAGACCCCTACAAGCTGAAGAAGAAGAGCGTGCGCGGTGGTTCGTGGAAAGACCCCGAGAGCTATATCCGTTCGGCTTGGCGCACATGGGAATACCAGAACCAGCCTCGCAGCTACATCGGCTTCCGCTGTGTGCGTTCGTTGGCAAACACCACTAGCGAGAAGGCCAAGGGCGCCAAGGGTAAGAGTAAAGGAAAAGGAAAGAAAAAGAGATAGAAACCCGATCTCCAAGAGAGAAATTGATAAAAGAAATTCGTAAATCCGTAAATCGTAAATAAAGATGACGCAGTACAGCAAATATAATGTCATCTACCGCTTACAGAAGTGGTTGGACAGCGTTCCTGGACAGACGTTCATGAACTATGCCTATAGCTGGGGTGCCTCCATTGTGATTCTAGGTGCCTTGTTTAAACTGACCCACTTGCCAGGTGCTAACTTCTGGCTGTTCCTCGGTATGGGAACAGAGGTGCTGGTGTTCTTCATCTCAGGTTTCGACCGCCCGTTCGACAAGACTGCCGATGGCCGCGAACTGCCTACCCATGTGGGCTTGGACACCGGTGTCGTGGTCAATGGTGAAGGTGGATTCAGCGGCGACGTTCAGTCTGCCGATAGTGAACACGCCGAGGCTGGCTCCGATATGGGCGTTGCTGCAGTCCATGGCGGCGGTGGCTATGCCGGTGGTGGCGGCTATGTTGGTGGCGGCGGTGGCGTCGTCGGTGGCGGTGGCGGCACCATTATTATTGGTGGCGGCGGCTCTGCTGCACAAGGAGAAGTGGGCGAAGGCGTCGAAGGCGGTGCTGCTGGTGCAGTTGCTGTATCTGGCACTCCCGGCGTTTCCGGTATCCAGGTTGGTGGTTCGTGGATTGATCAGCAGCAGGAGAAGACGCCCGATATGGCCGAGGCTCAAGGCAACTATGTTGAGGAACTCAAGAAGTTGACTGAGATGCTGCAGAAGGTGAGCGAGCAGAGCGAACGCCTGACCCGCGACAGCGAGGAGATGGAGAACCTCAACCGTACGCTCACGGGCATTTGCAAGGTCTACGAGATGCAGCTCAAGGGTGCTAGCCAGCAAATCGGCACCATCGACGAGATCAACGAGCAGAGCCGGAAGATGGCACAGCAGATTGCCGAGCTGAACAAGATCTATGCTCGCATGATTGAGGCCATGACGGTAAACATGCCAAAGGCTCCGATTATTAATAGTGAACAGTGATTAGTGAAGAGGGTTTGATGTGCCTCTGTGTGATACCTTCCCATGAAAGAAAGGACTCACAGCAGTATGAGTAATCACAAGCTATCACCTATTCACTATAAACTATAAACTGAAGATAAATGGCAATTAGAAGAAACTACGTATCGCCCCGCCAGAAGATGATCAACCTCATGTATGTGGTGTTGATGGCCATGCTGGCTCTGAACGTCTCAAATGAGGTGCTCAATGGCTTTACGGTTGTAGAAGAGAGCCTCGGTCGAACGACCAGCAACTCTGCGAAAGAGAACGAGGCCATCTACAATACGTTTGCCACTCAGATGAAGCAGAACCCCGAGAAGGTCAGGCAGTGGTTTGAGAAATCGCAGGCGGTGAAACTGATGAGCGATTCGCTATACAATTTTGCCCAGCAGCTGAAAGAGGCCATCGTCACCGAGGCTGACGGCAAGGACGCCGACATCGATAACATCAAGGCCAAGGACGACCTGGAGGCAGCCAGTCAAATCATGCTGGCTCCCGGCACCGGCAAGGGCCGTCATCTGTTTGAGATGATCAACTCCTATCGTAATCGCATCCTGAAGATGGTGGCCGACCCGAAGCAACAGGAGATTATTGCCAGCAACCTTACCACTGAGGTGCCGAAGTCGGCACGTGCGCTGGGAAAGAACTGGCAGGAATATATGTTTGAGGACATGCCCGTGGCTGCAGCCGTGACATTGCTTTCGAAGTTGCAGAGCGATGTGCGCTATGCAGAAGGTGAAGTGCTTCACACACTGGTTTCGAACATCGACGTGAAGGACATCCGTGTGAACAAGCTCGATGCCTTCGTCATCCCCGAGAAGACCACACTCTATCCTGGCGAAGTGTTCAATGCCGATATCGTCATGGCTGCCGTCGATACGACCATGCAGCCGGAAATCTACGTCAACGGCACGAAGATCAATGCCAAGGGTAAGTATTCGTTCACGGCCGGAAGCGTTGGCGAACATTCGTTCAGCGGTTATCTCATCACACGCAATGCAGCCGGTGAGACCATGCGTCGCGACTTCCTGCAGAAGTATTCCGTGATTCCCGCACCGACGGGAGCTACGGTTGCTGCCGACCTGATGAATGTGCTCTATGCCGGATTCCAGAACCCGATGAGTGTCAGTGTGCCGGGTGTTCCTGCCAATGCCGTTTCGGTAAGCATGAGTGGCGGTTCGCTCGTTGCAAAGGGTGCCGGACACTATGTGGCAACGCCTGCTCAGGTGGGCAAGGATGTGGTGTTCACCGTGTCGGCCAACGACAAGGGAAAGACGCGGCAGATGGCACAAGTAACGTTTAAAGTCCGCAAACTGCCCGATCCTACACCGTATGTCGTCGTGGGTAGCGACCGCTTCAAAGGTGGTAACATGCCGAAGGCATCGCTCGTGGCTATGGACCAGCTCCATGCAGCCATCGACGATGGACTCTTGGATATCCCGTTCAAGGTGCTTAGCTTCGAAACGGTGTTCTTCGATGATATGGGTAACTCCATTCCTATCGCCTCTGAGGGTGCTTCGTTCTCCGGCCGTCAGAAGGACACGTTCCGCAAGCTCTCGCGCAACAAGCGCTTCTACGTTCGTGGTGTGAAGGCCATTGGTCCTGATGGCATCCAGCGTACGCTGCCAGGCGCTATGGAGTTCATCGTGAGATAAAGGACGCCAACCCCTCTCCTTTAAAGGGAAGGGAGATGAAATGAAATTTGATTGAAACGAAATAGTTAGACAAAATGAAGAAGATAGAAGCAAACACAATGGCAAAGTTCGTTACTTTGTTACTTTGTTACTTTGTCACCTTGGGCCTCTCCGCCCAGCCTCAGCAGCGACGCAACCAGCAAGCGCAGCAGAGGCAACAACAGACGGCTCAGAAGTCGAATGCTAACACGATGACCACCCGTGCACAACTGTCGTTCCCCACGCAGGCATCGATGTCGGAGGACGTGGTGTGGCGCCGCGATATCTATCGTGAGGTAGACCTGCACGACGATGCCAACGCCGGCCTCTACTATCCGAAAGAGCCCGTGGGCACGCAGATGAACCTCTTCACGTATATGTTCAAACTGATGATGCGTGGTGCGAAGAATGGTGGCATCTCGGCCTACGAGTATCGCCTCGACGGCAACGAGCTTTTCACCGACTCGGCACGTATCAAGCCCCTGCAGTTCCTGAAAGACCAGGGCATCTTCTTCGAGCGCACCGATAAGGGCATCCGTCTCGAGGATAGCGACATCCCGTCGAAGGAGGTCACGGCGTATTATATCAAGGAGAGTGCTTACTACGACCAGGCTACGTCCACCTTCCACACGAAGGTGCTTGCCCTGTGCCCCATCTGGGTTGAAGAGTGGGGTGGCGTGGACGAGAAGAAGCCGCTGTTCTGGGTGAAGTACGACGACTTGGCACCGTTCCTCGCCAAACAGACCATCATGACGAGCAATCTGAACAATGCCGCCACGATGAGTGTCGACGACTATTTCACGCTGAATATGTACAAGGGCACCATCTACAAGACCAATAACATGTTGGGTGAGTCGCTGGCTCGCATCTGTGGCAACGACTCTACGAAGATCAGTGCCGAGCAGAAGCGCATCGAAGCCGAGCTGAAGGAATTCGAAACTCACATCTGGGGTAAACCCGAACAGGCCGATTCGCTCGACAGCATCGCTGCAGCCAATGTCGACGTGAAGCAGAAGAAGGTGAAGACGAAGGAGGCCCGCACGCCGCGCACGAAGAGTAGCAGTGTTAAATCGAGCAAGACCAAGGAGCGCTCGACGTCGAAATCGTCGTCGGGAGCCCGTGTGTCGGTACGCCGTCAGAGACATTGATAACTGAAAATTAAATAAATGACCTACAAGAATTGACAGCGGTGCTTACTTCTGTCGATTCTTCGTTTTAAAACTCTCACTCTGCAGTAAGATGACAGATACGAACAGATGGTCCAGGCTGGTAGCGTTGGTGCTTTGCTTCTTCGTTGCCTTGGGAGCCGGCGCACAAGCGCGATTCGGTGTGAAGGGCGGTCTTGACCTCACCGAGATGCGATTCTCTCACGACGTGTTCAACGCTGAGAACCGCACCGGTTGGTTCATCGGACCCACCCTGCAGTTCACCCTTCCCATCGTGGGAATCGGCATGGACATCTCCGCCCTCTATAACCAGCGCACGACACAGATTGATGATTTGTATGTCGATGCAGGCAATGGCGAGCTCGTCAAGGCCAAGGATTTGAAGACCAGGCAGATTGTCGTGCCGCTAAATGCCCGCTACACCATTGGCCTGAGCAGCGTGTTCAACGTGTTTGCCTTTGCCGGTCCGCAGCTGGCATTCCGCCTGGGCGATGAGGATCGCCCCCTCGCATCCCACGATGGCGAAGATGCCCTGGTGTGGCGCATGAAGGAATCCAACTTCAGCGTGAACCTCGGCGCAGGCATCACACTCGATCACTTGCAGGTATCGGTAAACTATAACGTGGGTGTGGGCAAGGCTGGCGAGGTAACCTTCCGCGAAGCGACACATGCGTTGGGCGATGCCGTGAAGGGCCATTACAACTCGTGGCAACTCAGTGCCACATGGTTTTTCTGAACTTTTTGTTCTTCACTCTATAAAAAAAGCAGATGTCGATAGGTGGATATCTGTTTTTTTTTCATACCTTTGGCTCCGCCGAATTTACTTCCGCTCAGAAATGCAAAGCAAAAAAAACATTTTTTCCTTTGCATTTCGCTCACTTATTCGTAACTTTGCAACGTCTCAATAACCTTGACATGAAGTACGTCGACGTGATATTGCCACTGCCCCTCGACGGGGTGTTCACCTATGCCATCAGCGATGAGCTGGCGGCACGGGCCGAGGCCGGCATGCGCGTCGTCGTACCATTCAACAAGTCGAAACGATACACCGGTGTTGTTGTCAGCGTGCACGACCGAAAGCCTGAATTCGAGGTAAAAGCCGTCATGGAGTTGCTCGACGAAAAGCCCATCCTGCTGCCGGAACAGTTGCAGCAATGGCAATGGATCAGCAGCTACTACATGGCTCCGCTGGGCGAGGTGATGAATGCTGCCTTGCCGGCCGGACTGAAGAACGAGGAAGGTTACCGGCCGAAAACTGAGACTTATGTGGACCTTTGCGAGCCCTATCGCAACGAACAGGCATTGCACATAGCCCTTGATATGCTGCGACGCGCCGAGAAACAACAAAAGGTGCTCGTCGACTTCCTTTCGCTGACGGGCTATGCCGATAGCATTGGGCAATCGGCAGCTGATGGAGCTGACATCGCAGAGATTACCCGCGAGGAACTGATGAACGAAAGCCACTGCACGGCGGCGGCCTTGAAAGCTCTCATCGATAGGAAAATATTGTATACCTATGAGCGTGAAGTGGGTCGCCTGAACCATGGCGGTGAGCCGCATCCAGAACACATCAAAAAGCTCAATGCCGCCCAGCAGGACGCTTACAATCAGGTGTTGTTCCAGTTTTTGCGTAAGAAGGTGGTGTTGCTGCATGGTGTGACGTCGAGTGGCAAAACCGAAATCTATATCCATCTCATTCAGAAAACCCTCGACGAAGGGCGGCAGGTGCTCTACCTGTTACCGGAAATTGCTCTCACTGTGCAGATGATGGACCGCCTGCGGGCCGTGTTCGGTAACCGCCTGGGCATCTACCACTCCCGCTATAGCGATGCCGAACGCGTGGAGATTTGGCAGAAGCAACTCTCAAGGAATCCCTATGATGTCATCCTCGGTGCACGTTCAGCTGTGTTCCTGCCGATGCAGCGCCTCGGCCTGGTCATTGTCGACGAGGAGCACGAGACGTCCTTCAAGCAGCAAGACCCAGCCCCGCGCTATCATGCAAGGAGTGTGGCGATCATGATGGCGGCCCACTCCAACCTTCCCCGACTGGGCGAGGCCCGCGTCCTCCTTGGCACCGCGACTCCCTCGATGGAGACGTATTATAATGCACAGAAGGGGAAATATGGACTGGTAACGCTCGCAACGCGTTTCCAAGGAATCGAACTGCCGGAGATAGAAGTGGTCGATGTGAAAGACCTTCGACGCCGGAAGATGATGTCAGGGCCATTCTCGCCGCAACTGTTAGCGGCCGTGCGAAAGGCGCTCGACAATCAGGAACAGGTCATCCTCTTCCAAAACCGCCGTGGCTTCGCGCCGATGGTGGAGTGCAACACCTGCGGGTGGGTGCCGCGATGCAAAAACTGCGACGTGTCGCTGACGCTGCACAAGAATACCAATACGCTGACCTGCCATTATTGCGGCTACACCTACACCGTGCCCACGCGTTGTCCGTCGTGCGAAGGCACCGACCTGCGAGGCCGCGGCTATGGCACCGAGAAGATTGAAGACCAGCTGCGCGAGCTCTTTCCCGAAGCCCGCATTGCCCGCATGGACCTCGACACCACTCGCTCCCGCAACGCCTACGAGCGGCTCATCGGTGACTTTGCCTCTGGGCGAACCAATGTGCTCATCGGCACACAGATGATTTCGAAGGGCTTGGACTTCGACCGCGTGTCGGTGGTGGGCATTCTCGATGCCGACACGATGCTCAACTATCCTGACTTCCGTGCCTATGAACATGCATTCATGATGATGGCGCAGGTGAGCGGGCGTGCCGGACGAAAGGGCAAGCGTGGCCATGTGCTGCTGCAGACCAAGAACAAGGACTTGCCAGTGATCATGCAAGTGGTGAACAACGATTTTGCCACCTTCTATAGCGACCTGCTCGAGGAGCGTCGGCAGTTCCGCTATCCGCCCTTCTACCATCTCGTCTACATCTACTTGCGACACAAAACCGAGAGCACCGTTGAGTCGGCGTCTATCTACATGGGCAGTTTGCTTCGCCAGTGGTTTGGTGAGCGAGTGCTAGGTCCCGACAAACCCGGTGTCTCGAAAGTGAAGACGCTGCACATTCGTAAAATTGTTCTCAAATTAGAGAACGGTATTGATCTTCAGCGTGTGCGCGAATACCTGCAGCGGGCCCAGAAACAAATCTTGCAGGACAAGCAATATGCCGCCCTGCAAGTATTCTTCGACGTTGATCCTTTATAGCCTTTCGATGGCGAGAACAATGCTCTAGCGTTCTTGGAGCATTGCTCTTGGCTTCCAAAAGCATTGTTCTTGGCTTCCAAAAGCATTACTCTTGGCTTCCAAAAGCATTGTTCTTGGCTTCTAAAAGCATTGCTCTTGGAGGCTGGGAGCAATGCTTTTGCAGGGTAGAAAGGATGCCTTTTGGCGCGCAAAGCGAAAAAGAACGGGTTGCAAAAGCACGTCGCTTCTGCAACCCGTTGATATTCACGGAGTTGGGGTGTGTACCCCCTATCAATTCTTGTTGATTGTTCAAAGATGTCCCAACATATGGGTTTAGATTGTGACCTCTACGCCAAGACCTACCACGCGATTGGTACGGGTGAACGAATTCTTGCCTTCCGGAATGGTAAGGCCGAGGCCGCTCATGTTCTGCTCGGGCAAGTTCATATCGTAATTCTCGTAGTTGGTCTGGAAGTAAGCGGCATTAACTTTCACCTTGTCGGTGACCTGATAACCTACGCCGAGACCAAACGTCCAAGAGTTCACGACGAACGACATGTCGTTCATGTATGCATCGGAGAGTCCGTAGCGAGTGAGCTGAACACCGCCGCTCACCTGCAGCTTCTTCGTGACATCCCACTCGGCACCGGCCAGGTACTCGTTGGTGTCGCCATCGAGGAGCTTCTCGCTGTGCTCATACCAGTGAGCCGACTTGTCGAAGAAGTGGTGGTAGCCCAGGTTCAGACGCACACCAGGGGTCATCTCCCACTGAGCGCCGAGGGCTAGCAGTGCAGGTGAGTCCTCAGGCACGCTTGTACCGTTCACATACTTATTGGTTGCCGAAATAACGGTAGCTTCCTTCAAGTCGGAATCGTTCTTCATGCGCATGCGAGTCTTGAACTCGTACTTAGCAGCGAAATTGAAGTTGCCAATCTTGTAGTCGATACCGAGCACGGGAGCAATGCCCCAGCCCGACTGATCGCTCTTCAAGTTCATGCCGTTGGCATAAGGGGCGAGGGTCTCGGCACTGGCATTCAACTGGTCGCCGGTGGCTTGGAGGCTTGCACCAGCTTTCTTCAATTGCTCACCTTGAGCAACAAGCTGCTGAATCTGCGGCAACTGCATGGCCTGCTCCTGGGTCATTCCCTGTGCCATAGCATTAGCAACACCCTGCTGAATGCCTGCCTGCACTTGTCCGGCGAGATTCGCAATCGTGTTTCCTGCCTGAGTCAGACCACCCTTCACACCTTCGAAGTAGTGCGGAAGTGTCATGCCATCAGCGCCGTTCATCACGCGGATGTTGTTCAGGCGAGCCTCGTAGCTGGCTGTTCCGTAGAGCAGACGCAGACCGGCATAGACCGACAGATGTTCGTTAATCTTGCGGGCAGCACCCAGCTGGAAGCCGAAGTAGTACTGCTGACCTTTCATATAGCCGTCAACATCGTATCCCGTCACGTTGGGCACGCTGGCACCAAACTGTCCGATGGCACCGTTCAGCTGGGTGGAAGTTGCGATGAGTTTGTTGGCAATGGCACCGACAACCGTTTCAAAGGAACCGATGCCCTTATCGAACTCGCACTTACCACCGCCGCCAGGCACTGAGAAATTGAACTGGAACGACCAGTTATTCTTATTATAAGCAGCCTGCAGCGAGGGGATGAACGGTGCATTGGCCACACCCTCGAATTCCTTCGTGGTCAAGCCGTTGTTCTTGGCGCCGAGCGCAAACAAAGGATTGGTCGAAGTGATGGTACGAGTTTGGTGAGCATACTGCCAGTTGAATCCCAGGTGCAGTCCGTCGCTGAGGAAAGCTACGCCAGCAGGATTAGAATAGACTCCGTCGAGGCCGATGGCGGCATCGCGTGCGGGGTTGCGAAGAAAGTTAACGCTTTGGTTTGTGTTCGTCAGAATACCTCCAGCAAAAGCTGTGTTACCTAAAAACATGATGGCCAAGAGGGCCATAGTGATTTTTTTCATCATAAATACCTGTTTCTTAAAAATTGTTTCAAAAACTGGCTGCAAAATTACCCAGATTGTTCATTAAGTCAATATTTTTCGGTAATAAGTTAAGTTATATTAACATAATTGTGCACACTTTTTGCGCAAAGTGTGCAATTTGTGCAAGTTTTCTACACAAATCCAGTTTGCTTTGTGCAAAAAGCATCTTGTATTTTTTAACATTCCCAGAGGGCCTACATTTCCTTCTCGTCCTTGGCAGCGTCGGGGGTCTCTTCCTTCTTCAACTTGGGATAGGAGATGCGTGTATGGTAGATGCTCTTCAGACGGTCGATGAGCACGAGTTTTGCCAATGCGATGTCGCGGAACGTGATGGGACACTCGCGGAAATATCCTTCACTCACCTGGGCATCAATGATGCGTCCCACGAGGTTGGCGATGTTCTCTTCCGTGTACTCAGTGAGCGAGCGCGAGGCAGCCTCAACGGCATCGGCCATCATCAGGATTGCCTGCTCGCGGGTGAACGGGTTCGGTCCGGGATAGGTGAATGGCTCGCGGTCGATTTCCTCGTCGGGGTGTTCGTTTTGCTGCTTAATATAGAAGTATTTAGTCAGTCCACGTCCGTGGTGCGTGAGGATGAAGTTCTTGATGATGGGTGGCAGACCGGCCTTCTCCGCCATCTTCATACCTTCGGTGACATGGCTGATGACGATACGTGCACTCTCGGTGTATGGCATGTTGTCATGCGGATTCACGCCAGCCTGGTTCTCGGTGAAGAATACGGGGTTGGCCATCTTACCTATGTCATGATAAAGCGCGCCCGTACGCACGAGGAGACTGTTGGCCTCGATGCGGTTTGCAATCTCTGCGGCGAGGTTTCCTACGGTGATGGCATGTTGGAACGTGCCCGGTGCAATCTCGCTCAGGTCGCGCAGCAAGCCCTTGTTTGTGTTCGAGAGTTCGAAGAGCGTGACGTTCGATGTGAAGTTGAACGTACGCTCGATGAGGTACATAAGCGGGTAGGCCAGCAAGAGGAAGATGCCGTTGATGATGAAGTAGATGTACATGTCGGTATCAATACTGATCACCACATTGTCTTGCATGAGCTGCAGGGCGAAGAAGACCACTGCGCTGGCAAGAGTGACGAGGATAGCGGTCTTGAACACCTGTGCTCGGCGCGAGAGGTCGCGCAGCGAATAGATGGCCACGAGACCTGCCACGAGTTGTACGATGATGAATTCATATTGATATTTCACCGCCGCAGCACAGATGAGTACCATGATGGCATGCGAAAGGAAGGCCGTGCGGGAGTCCATGAACACACGGATGAACATCGGCACCATGGCAAACGGCAGGATGTAGATGCTGAAGAAGTTGTGCTGCACCATGATGGAAACCACGATGGGGAAGATGGTGATGAGCGAATAGAGCATCATAATCGAGCTGGGCTTTTCGAAGTAGTCGCGCCGGAAGAGGGCGAGGTAGAGTGTGAAAAGCAACATCATGATTGCAACGAAGATGATCTGACCGATCACGGTGGTGGTGATCTCGCTCTGTGTGGAACTGCGTCGTTTCATCTCGCGCTCGAACGACTCCAGCACTTGGAAGGTGTGTGCGTCGACGATGTCGCCACGATCAATGATTTTCTGACCGGCAAGCACCATACCACTGGCGATGGCGATGCCACTCAGCACATCGGTGCGCTCGGTCTCGCTGCGTTCCTTGTCGTAGATGAGGTTAGGCTCAATATACTCGTTCAGGTTGCATCGCTGCAGCGCCTGTCGCTGTGTTTCGAGGCGCGGATCTTGGAAGAGTTGCTCGTAGGCCGACAGGGTGGAATAGAACGAATGTACCGGCATGCTCTGCACCTGTTTTCCCGTGATGACCTTCACCATCGACGTCGTGTCCTTCGCCAGCTTGTTGAAGTCCGGCGTGTTCATGATGCCGGCCTGATAGAGCTGGTGTAACTGAGCATAGAGCAGGTTCTTATAGGATGCCGGCAACCCAGGCAATCCGTTTTGGAAGTCGGTGAGAAACTTCTCTATCATCTCCTTCTCGATGGTCTCATCGTATTTGTAGTAGGGTTGCAGGGTGTTCAGCAACGAGTCCTGCTCGCGCTTGATCACCTCGTCGGTTTTGTAGATGGGGAAGTCGAACTTCGCAATCACCGATCCGTAGGTCCACGGCTTGTCGATGCCGTATCGGAACTGCTGTCCTTCCTCACGCGGCATGAACCAAACGATGAGTGCCACGGTGACGACGATAATGGCGCATCGCGTGAAGAAATTGCGCCAATAATTCATTTCGTTGCTATGTATTCTGTCCATTTTCCAGAGATGTTTGCGTATTACCCTGCGAAAATACAAAAAAAATATTCAAAACTCAAAAAAAAATCGTAATTTTGCACAAAAATATACGAATATCATCAAATTTACCGATGGAAGAAAGAAGAGTTAGGGTGCGTTTCGCACCAAGTCCCACTGGGGCACTGCACATTGGCGGCGTTCGCACCGCACTGTATAATTACCTGTTTGCCCGTAAGCACAAGGGCGATCTTGTTTTCCGAATTGAGGACACCGACTCGAACCGTTTCGTGCCTGGAGCCGAGGAGTACATCCTTGAATCATTCCAATGGCTGAACATCAAGTTCGACGAGGGCGTGTCGTTTGGCGGCAAATACGGGCCGTATCGACAGAGCGAGCGTCGCGCCATTTATAAGAAGTATGTCGACCAGCTGCTCGAAGCCGGCAAGGCATACATCGCCTTCGACACTTCTGAGGAGCTGGAGCAGAAGCGCGCTGAGATTCAGAACTTCCAATACGATGCTCGCACGCGTGGCATGATGCGCAACTCGCTTACCATGTCGGCCGACGAGGTGGCAGCACTCATCGATGATGGCAAGCAGTATGTGGTGCGCTTCAAGATTGATCCGGGTCGCGAGATTCTCGTAAACGACATGATTCGTGGCGAGGTGCGCGTGAAGAGCGACATCCTCGATGACAAGGTGCTCTACAAGAGTGCCGACGAGCTGCCCACATATCATCTGGCAAACATCGTCGACGACCACCTGATGGAAATCTCGCACGTCATCCGTGGCGAAGAGTGGTTGCCGTCGGCACCGCTGCACGTGCTGCTTTACGAGGCTTTCGGCTGGCAAGACACCATGCCTCGCTTCGCCCACCTGCCGCTGCTGCTGAAGCCGGAAGGAAAAGGAAAACTCTCGAAGCGCGACGGCGACCGCCTGGGCTTCCCGGTGTTCCCGCTGGAGTGGCATGATCCGAAGACTGGCGAGGTCAGCAGTGGCTATCGCGAGAGCGGCTACTTCCCAGAAGCAGTGGTGAACTTCCTGGCACTGCTGGGCTGGAATCCCGGTACAGAACAGGAGATGTTCACGCTCGACGAACTCGTGGAGGCTTTCGACATCACCCGTTGCTCGAAGGCCGGTGCGAAGTTCGATTACCAGAAGGGCATCTGGTTCAACCATGAGTATATCCTGAAGAAGTCGAACGAGGAGATTGCACAACTCTTCGCGCCCATCGTGGCAAACAATGGCGTCGACGAGTCGCTGGAGCGCGTCACTGAGGTGGTACGCATGATGAAGGACCGTGTGTCGTTCGTGAAGGAGCTGTGGCCGTTGTGCTCGTTCTTCTTCATTCCGCCCGTACAATACGATGAGAAGACGGTGAAGAAGCGCTGGAAGGAAGACTCACCAAAGGTGATGACCGAGCTTGCCGACCTGCTGGAAGACCTCGACGACTTCTCGCTCGAGAATCAGGAGCGTATCGTCCACAAGTGGGTGGAGATGAAGGAATACAAGCTGGGCAATGTGATGAACGCCTGGCGACTCACTCTCGTCGGCGAGGGCAAGGGTCCCGGCATGTTCGACATCTCCGCCTTCCTCGGCAAGGAAGAAACGATTCGACGCATGCGCAGGGCAGTAGAAATTCTCAAATAACTTTCTGTTAGGCGTGATTCGTAATAACGAAATAGCGAAATAACGAACCCGAATTGCAAAACCTTTGATGTATCAGATCGTAATCTATCTTTACCTCTGCGGCGTTGCCATAGCGAGCCTTTTCAGCGAGAAGGTGCGCAAGATGTGGCGTGGCGAGCGCGAGGCCATTCGTGTGCTCAAGGAGAAAGTAGACCCTGAGGCACAGTATGTGTGGTTCCATGCCGCCTCGCTCGGCGAGTTCGAGCAGGGGCGTCCACTCATGGAGCGCCTGCGCCGCGAGCATCCGGAGTATAAAATCCTACTCACGTTCTTCTCGCCTTCTGGCTATGAGGTCAGGAAGAATTACGAGGGTGCCGACATCATTTGCTATCTGCCCCTCGACACTATTCGCAACGCTCGTCGTTTCCTGCGTGCGGTGCGTCCCTGCATGGCTTTCTTCATCAAGTATGAGTTCTGGTTCAACTACCTGCACATCCTGAAGCATCGTCAAGTACCGGTGTATAGCGTCAGCAGCATCTTCCGTCCCGAGCAGGTGTTCTTCCGCTGGTATGGAAGGCAGTATGGGCGCGTGCTGAAGTGTTTCACCCACTTCTTTGTACAGAACGAACAGAGTCGCGAACTGCTGAAGACACTTGGCATCACCGATGTGGAAGTGGTTGGCGACACCCGCTTCGACCGAGTGCTGCAAATTAAGGAACAGGCGAAGCAACTGCCATTGGTGGAGCAGTTTATACAAGGCGCAGGGAAGCCTCATGTTTTTGTTGCAGGTTCTTCGTGGCCACCTGACGAAGAAATCTTCTTGCGCTATTTCCGAGAGCATCCCGAGTGGACGCTCATCATTGCCCCGCACGTCATAGGTGAAGACCACCTGCAGCAGATTGAGAAACTACTCGATGGCTTCCATGTGGAACGATACACCCGGCTTAAGACCCCTCTTTCGTCTCCCGAGGAAGCCCCCCTTTCGTCCCCCGAGGGGGACACAAGTGCCTCGTCTGTTGCCACCAATGCTATAGAAGCCCCCTCGGGGGCCGTAGGGGGGGCTCGGGCTCTCATTATAGACTGTTTCGGTCTGCTCTCCAGCATCTACCGCTATGGACAGGTTGCGTATGTAGGCGGCGGATTCGGCGTGGGCATACACAATGTCGTAGAGGCAGCCGTCTGGGGTATGCCGGTCTTCTTCGGTCCGAACAACCAGCGATTCCGCGAGGCACAGGAGCTGAAGCAGAATGGCGGCGGCATCGAAATCAATAGCTACGACGACTTTGCCCGCTGCATGGACGAACTGGCCGCTAATCCCGAGATGCTTGCTGAGCGTGGCCGTACTGCCGGCGACTATGTCAATAGCCGAGCCGGTGCCACTGAGAAGATTTTCAAGTATCTGCAACTGTAAGGAGTTGGGGAGTTGGGGGCTTGAGCCTTCCAGTCTCCTCCAGAACATCCTGATATCCAGGCCTCTTCGGCCTTTCCACGCCCCATATAACCAGAAATCATAACTAACCCTTATCATAGCATAATGAAAAAAACGTTCTGCCTTGTTATTCTGTTGGCATTCATCACGTTGAACGCCAATGCCCAACAAAAACCGTCCTTCATCCCTCAGCCCGATAATGTCGCATGGATGGAGGGCTCGTTCCTCATCGACAAGAAGTTGTCGCTCAGCATAGAGAGTGCTACGTTGCGCCCTGCTGCCGACTATCTGTCGGGAATCATTGCGAAGTCGACGGGCATCACGCCTCGCATGAAGAAACGCGGTGGAACCATCCGCCTGGCACTTGCCGACAACATCGCAGCAGGAGGCTACATGCTAAACATCTCACCGAAGCTCATCACCATCACCGGTGGCGACTACCATGGCGTTGTGGCGGGGATTAGCACGCTGCGACAGATTGCCCCCCTTTCGTCCCCCGAGGGGGACACAAGTGCCACCAAGGCTATAGAAGCCCCCTCGGGGGCAGTAGGGGGGGCTCCGGCTATGCCCTGTTGCAAGATTCTCGATGTGCCACGTTTCCCGTGGCGAGGCATGGAACTCGACTGCTCACGCCATTTCTTCACGAAACAGGAAGTGATGGAGTTGCTCGATGTGCTGGCGCTTTACAAGATTAACAAACTCCACTGGCATCTCACCGACGATCAGGGCTGGCGCATAGAAATCAAGAAATATCCCTTGCTCACCGAACGTGGTGCTTGGCGCATACCCAACGACCAGGACTCCATCTGCATGCGCAATGCTGAGCGCCAGGACAATCCCGACCTGCAGCTGCCACGCGATAAGTTCAATGACCGAGGACAGTATGGCGGTTTCTACTCTCAGGACGACATCCGTGAGATTGTGGCCTTCGCCCGCCAACGTGGAATCGATATCGTGCCTGAAATCGACATTCCTGGCCACAGCCTTTGTGCCATCAACAATTACGACGGACTCGCCTGCACCGAGCGTACGGGCTGGGGTCAGTTCTTCACCACGCCGCTTTGTCCTGGCAAGGACCGAGTGCTGGAATTCTGCAAGGATGTTTATCGTGAAGTGTTCGACCTCTTCCCCTATCACTATGTTCACATCGGTGGCGACGAGGTCGACATGAGCCACTGGAAGCGCTGCCCCGACTGCCAGCGCCGCATGCGCGAGCATAAGCTGAAGACGGAAAGCGAGCTGCAGGCGTGGTTCATTCACGAGATGGAGAAGTTCTTCAACGAGAATGGTCGCGACATGATCGGCTGGGATGAAATCATCGAAGGCGGACTCTCTGCCACTTCGAGTGTGATGTGGTGGCGCTCGTGGAACAAATCAGCCCTAGAGGATGCCACCAAGCATGGAAATCGCGTGATCTGCACACCCAACTCGGAGTTCTATCTCGACTACGAGGAGGATGCGAAGGCTTTGGGCAGCATCTACCGATTCAATCCCACGCCAGCAACGCTCAACGACCAGCAGCAAAAACTGGTGCTAGGCGTGCAAGGAAATCTATGGACGGAGTGGGTGCCCACGCGCGAGCGCATGTTCTATCACGCATTTCCGCGCATGCTCGCCATCGCCGAGCTCGGCTGGAGCGAGCCTCGTAACATGGACTACGACGATTTCCAGCGTCGTATGCTGCCGCACTACGACCGTATGCAACGCATGGGGGTGACCTATCGCCGGCCCGACCTGAAGGGATTCTTCAATACGAATGTATTCACCGATGAGGCCGTTATCGACGTCACATGCCACGACCCGTCGGCAATCATCCGCTATACCACCGATGGCAGCATCCCGCAGCCGTCGTCGACGCTCTACACGGGTCCGTTCACCATTCGCGACAACACGCACTTCGTCTTCCGCACCTTCTCGCCCGACGGCCGCAAAGGTCAGTACGTAGAGTGCGATTATCGCAAGGAGCCGCTGGCCCCCGCAGCCCCCCTTTCGTCCCCCGAGAAAGCCCCCCTTTCGTCCCCCGAGGGGGACACTAATGTCTCGTCTACTGCCACCAATGCTATAGAAGCCCCCTCGGGGGCCGTAGGGGGGACTCCCGGTCTCTGTTGTGAGTGGTACGACTATCGTGGTCCTCGCTGCGCCGACATCGACCAGGCGCCGTTGCTCGCCACGCTCACGGCACCGGAGGTGTGTATTCCTGACTCATGTCACGATAACATCGGACTCATCCTCTCTGGATTCATCGAGGTTCCGGCCGATGGCATCTATACCTTCGCCCTGCTCTCCGACGACGGCAGCTATCTGATGCTTGATGGCAAGATGGTAGTCGACAACGATGGCGAACACTCGCCGCGTGAGCAGATAGGCCAACATGCCATGCAGAAAGGCCTGCATCCACTCCTCGTCCGCTACTTCGATCACAACGGCGGCAAGCTGCAATTGCGCGTCATGGACCAGAAAGGACAGCCCGTTAGCGTCAGCTATTGGCATTAAGGCAGCTGCTGCATGCAAGGCACCTGCGGCGCTTGTAGTATTTATCGGAAAGAGATTCCCAAACACTCGACTTCGCTTAAAGATTGTAGCAAGCCGAGTGTTTGGGAATTTCTCTCCTATAACAATCTATTTCTTTCCAACAATAACATAACCTCTCAACCGTTAACGGGCGTTAAATATATCGTAATTCGATAAATTTTTATTGTTTTTGTTTGGTGATTTGTAAGAATCGTTGTACTTTTGCACATCGATATTCGATAAATAATCAACTTAAAACGATAAAACAAGTATGAAAACAGCCCGTTTTTTCCGTGATGCAGCAAAGAATCCTGTATCGGTAGTCTTATTATTGGCAATGGTTGCGTTGATGGTCTTCCTCATTGTCGGTGACATCATCAACATGCGTGATGCCGATACGCACTACATGTATTGCGAGAACCTCTGCTACCTGGTGAACAACATCAGCATCTGCTATTTCGCATGCATCGTCCTCCTGATGGTATACCTTACTTATATAAATAAACAATACTCGAAGTGGATCGTCCGTCTGTTCTATGTGCTGGGCGTATCGAGCCTCCTCTACTTCGCCATTGCTGGCCAGGTGTTCGACTATGTGTTCCACCACGTGGAAGCCGACTATGCCGAAAAGCTCCCGTCGCTGGCTCGTACAGCCTTCACGGGTCCAGCTTACTGGATCATCTTTGGCTATTTCTTCATCCCCCGCATTCTGAAAGATGCCCGCAAACTGCAAGAGGAACAAGAGCTGACGGTGTAATACGCTTCGCGTCTTTACAAAAACAAAGCATTTAGAGCCCCTTGATAAGGGGCGGCTATCGCTCGGCTTTGCCGCTTTCAGAGCGAAGCGGGGAAAGAATGCAGGGTTCAGACCAAATTGTTTTTTATGTCCGTCTTTGTTTTCTTATGTTTTCTAAAGCGCCGCGAAAGCGGATATATTTCGAAACTCAAAAACTCAATTGCAATATGAAAAAGAAACTGAATGTACTTTGTGTAGTGATGCTGCTACTCATGGCAGCACAGATTATTATTGGCTTCGTGTTGAACTTCAACGAGGGAGCGCAGGCTTTCAGAGAGGGATGGGAGCAGGGCAGCAACGCAGACGCGTCAGCTCCTTTCGACTTCCTAGACGGATTCCTGGTGCCGGTGTTAGGTTTTGTGTGCATCTTTCTCCTGATCCGCGCATTCATTGCTTTCGTTCAGTTCATTCTGAACATAAATCGTGACAAGGTGTTCGTGAAGGAGAACATCCCCCTGCTGCGCTGGGCGGGATGTGGCACACTGATTCCCGCCGTCGTCTTCACCTCTCACGACCTACTATCGCATGTGCCAACAGAGAAAGTATACAACTCGTGCATGGACGATTTCATCTTCGGACTATTCTGCTTGATTGTCGCTGAGGCGTTCGCCATCGGACTGAAACTGAAAGAAGAGCAGGACTTAACCATTTAGACGCCTATGGGACGAATTATCGTAAACCTCGATGTAGAGATGGCCAAGCGTAAGATTTCGCTGGGCGAGTTGTCGGAGCGCGTGGGCCTCACGCAGGCGAACCTCTCCATCCTGAAGACCGGCAAGGCCAAGGCCATCCGCTTCTCCACCCTCGAAGCCATCTGCCGCGAACTCGCCTGCCAGCCTGGCGACATACTGGAGTATAGGGAGTAGCCGCGCAAGCGCGAAGTGAAAAATTAAAAACGAAAAACGAAAAGGAAGGATGCACCCAATGGTAGTGGCAGCTCCCTCGTGTCTGCCCCTACGCGACGGGTGTATTCTCCTAAACATCCTATTTCTAAACTAAATTTCTGGTAATATCTGCTCATTTCTTTCCGATAAAATTTGTATCTTTGCACACAAATTGTTGAGCAATGTCATTTCTAACGCGTAAATATCCATTCCCGAAGAGCAGCCACTGGCTGAGAGACTGCATGGTGTACTGTGTCATCGTGTTCCTGATACTCTATCTGTTGCAGCCATTCGGGTTCAGTATGTACCGAGGGAACAAACTGCTGGTCTCACTGCTCTTTGGTGCCGTCTCCTTCGCTTGCTGCGGACTATACGGCCTCGCCGTCAACCCACTGTACAAAAGCATCACCCCTTGGCGTGTGTGGCACGAAGCGCTTTCGGTGTCGGTAATGGTCCTGCTGATTGGCATCAGCAATTTCTTCGTGTTTTCCTTCGTGTTCCACTACCCCATCACGCTCGTCATCTGCTTGCAGTTCCTTTATTGGACGCTCATCGTTAGTATTTTCATCGCAGCCTGTTCGCTCAGCATAAACTACTACCGCCACCTGCGCAACCAACTCGAAACGCTGCTCAACAAGACCACGGAAGAACAAACCGACATCACCATAACCATTCATGACACGACGGTGAGAGGCAACGACCTGCAGTTGCCTATCAACGACCTGCTCTACATCGAGGCACAGAAGAACAACGTGCTAGTCTACTACATGAACGACGGGAAAGTCGACCATTGCGAGGTGCATGCCACACTCTCCGCCGTCCTCGACGACCTGCAGCAATATGAGAACATCTTCCAGTGTCACCGCTCATTCGTGGTGAACCTGAACAATATCACCTCTGCGCAAGGCAACTCCAACGGCTATCAGCTCAAGCTCGGCAAGGCCCCTGCTACGGTGCCCGTTTCACGCACCTACGTCCCGAAGCTCCGGTCGTTTATAGCATAGGACATAAAGGGCCCACCCCCTTAAACCCTTTAACCCCTTTTCTCCCCTTTAAACCCTTTTCTCCCCTTTAAACCCTTTTCTCCCCCTTATACCCTTTAAGCCCTTTCACTTATCCACTCGTCCTTTTTCATAGTCATTCGTCCTGCGGGTTAGTTGTCTGTCAGCGGAATTAGCCGTCTGTCACGGGAATTTGGAGGGTTCGATTTTCATGTCTATCTTTGCGGCATGAAACAGCGAATCATTCATATCATCATCATGCTCATGGCCGTCTGCACCATGACCGCTCAGACCACCGTTTCGGGCACAGTCACCGACGGCAAGGAGTCGCTCGCAGGAGTGAACGTGTTTATTATGGGCACCATCGACGGATGCCTCACCGACTCGCTCGGCCGGTTCTCGTTTGAAACCACCCAGACGGGCGAACTGACGCTGCGTGCCACCTGCCTCGGCTTCGAGGACTACACGCTGACGACCCGTCAACACTCCAACCTACATCTGAAGATGCGCGAACGCGCAACCGCCATCGACGAGGTGGTAGTCGCCGCCAGTAGCTACCACTTCGGCAAGAGCGACAACTTCAAGACGATGGACGCGCTCGACGTGGTGATGGCGGGCAACTCGTGCGGCGACATCGTGGCTGCCCTGCAGTCGTTGCCCGGTACACAGAAGGTGGGCGAGAATGGCAAACTCTACGTCCGTGGCGGCGAGAGCGACGAGTGTCAGACATTCGTGAACGGCATGCACGTGCTCATGCCCTACTCCACCAACACAGAAAACAATGCCGTTCGCGGACGCTTCTCGCCCTTCCTGTTCAAAGGCATCAACTTCTCGCTCGGCGGCTACGGCGGCGAATACGGGCAGGCGCTGTCGTCCGTTCTGCCCATGGAGACCACCGATGTGGCACCGAGCGACAAATTGGGTGTGAGCGCATCGCTCGTCGACTGGAACATCGGCGGCACGAAGGCTTTCACGAAGAGCAGCTTATCGTTCAACTCCGCCCTGACGAGCATGGGCCTTTACAACGCCCTCAGCCCCGACCGCTACGACTGGACTCGCCCTTATCGCAAGCTATCGGGTGAGGCACAATACAAGTCGGAACTCTCAGCGGCCAGCGTCGTGAAGACCTACGTCGGCTACGACCTTACCTCCGTGGGCCAGAACATCGCCGACCGCCAACTCTCCCTCTGCGAGCATAACATCTATGCCAATGCAACGCTGAAGACCAACATCGGTCGGGGCTACACCTTGTTCACGGGCATCGCGAACTCCTCGGTGATCAACGACATCGACGATGCCCTCACCCACGGCGACCACTACCATAACTTCCGCAACGAAATACACCTGAAGACCGAGCTGCGCAAGGTGTTCTCGCCGAGTGTGAAGATGTCGGCAGGAGTAGAAGACTACCTTCGCCACAGCACTAAGCAATACGACACAAGCCGTTACAACCTCGACTACAACCTGCTGGCCGCCCACGTCGATGCACAACTGCGAGTGGTCCCACGCCTGTTCCTCAGTCTCTCGGCAAGGGCAGAGCAGGCAAGCTACGACGGCCAGTGGCTGCTGATGCCTCGTATGACATGGAGCTACGTGCCCAACAAGCGCTTCCAGCTGTCGGCCATCGTGGGGAGATACAGCCAAGTGGCTGAGGACGACTACATCGCCCTGCGCGGAAAGCGCCTGCAACAGAGCACTGCCGATCATGCCATCCTCAGCATGCAATACGCCACCGACAAGATGCTGCTGCGCATCGAACCCTACTACAAGAAATACCACCATCTGCCCTTGCTCGCCGGGGGCATCTACACTGCTGACGGCTACGGCTCGAGCAAAGGCTTCGACGTGTATGGCGAGTGCCGGTCGCTGGCGAAGAATCTCAATGCCACCATCTCTTATTCGTTCAACGACTCCCAACGTCTCTACCTCGACTACACATCGCCTGCCACTCCCGACTACACATCGCGCCACAACCTGCGCCTCACGCTGAAATATGGCATTGGCAAAGTCATCCTCGGACTCGCCGACTCGTATGCGAGCGGGCGACGGTTTGCCACCGGCACCACACCTTATTATAATAGTCTCGATGCCAACCTCACCTGGCTCGTCAGTCCGAAAATCATTGTCTACAGTTCGCTTAACAACATCTTAGGTCGCACCAACGTCTTCCGCTACAACGCCGACGGCTCGGCGGTGACCGCCAATCGCGACCACTTCTTCTACATCGGAATATTTGTTTCACTTAAAAGTAATAAAGCTTATGACATTTCAAATTTCTAAAGTCGCACGTCGTGCCACTTCCACACTTCGCGTGTTCGCAATTGCCTTCATGATGACGGCAACCGTTAGTATTCAAGCCCAAGAGTCTGTTCCCATGCAGGCGCTCATCGGCCAGTCGCTCAGCAAACTGCAGCAGCCTACACCTAAGGCATTCCTCACCTGCATTGCCGAGATGAAACGCATCGAAGCGATGTTCCCCGACAGCATCCAACCGAAGTATCAATTGGCGTTGCAGAGTCTGAACTTCGCCGTGATGAATCCTCATGCCGAGCAAACCGAAGACCTGCTCACCGCCGCTGAGCAGACCATCGGCGAAATGGAGAAGATGAAGAACAGCGACCCCAGCGACCTCTGCACGCTTCAAGGATTCCTCTACATGGTGCGCATCGTGCAGAATCCGCAGCAGAACGGGCAACGCTACTACATCGACGTGCTCCAGAACTTTGAAAAGGCGCTGAAGCTGAATCCCAACAACCAGCTCGCTCAGCAGCTGCAGCAGAAGTTCCAGGAAGGAATGAGGCAGGCGACGGGAGGAGCCGCGAATCCGTAGGGACGGATAATTAACAATTGATAGTTGACAATTAATAATTATGATTACCCTTGTCTGCTTGAGTTTCTAACTGTTTCGCTGCGAACCGTAGGGGCAGACCCCCGTGTCTGCCCGAAGAAAGGACAATAGACACCCTGCGTAGTCCCCTCCTCCGGGGGGGAGGGGTCAGGGGTGGTAGCGCACCTCATTGTTCGGGCAGACACAGGGGTCTGCCCCTACAGTTGGTTGCAATGCATTCGCCCCTTTCACTCCCCTTTAAACCCTTTAAGCCCTTGGAAAGTTGCGCGCGAAACTTCAATTATATAATATTTCCACAAAATCATCGTTTTATATCATAGAACTCTCGTTTCGGAACGAAATTCAAAGAAAAAAGGTAAAAAGATATGTACAAGACAACCATGATCGCCCTTTTGCTTGCACTCATGGCAATGGCCGGGCAGGCGAAAGAGAAGGCAACCGTTTGGGAAAACCCCAGCACCGAGTATGGAACCAGCTACGGCGACGGATTCTTCTATCTCGCCCTCGATGTGACGAGGGTGGAGTTGAAGGCCAACGAGACGGTGGTGTATATCACCGCACAGCAGCGGTCGGATGACCCCGACTGCTGGTTCCGCTTTGCCGACGACACCTATCTGAAAGTAGGCGAGAAGCGTTTCACGATCGTCTCTGCTGACGGCATCGAACTCAACAAGCAAGTACTGGCGAACAAGGACGGCCGTCGTGAGATGGCATTCCATTTTCCACCGCTGCCGAAGGGCACTCGTTCGTTCGACTTCATCGAGGGCGACGGACCAGGTGCATTCCAAATCAAAGGCATCAAGCCCGTGGAGGAGCGCTGGCTGCAGCTGTTCCCGTCCTATTGGCGCAACGCTCAAGGCGACTGGGCGATTGCCTTCTGCGAGGAATGTGCCATCTACGACTGCCGCTTCTGGAACTACAAGCAACGTCAGTTGAATCCGAAAACGGGCGAGGCAACACTCATCTTGACCAACGGCGACGAAGAGTTGAAGGTCGTAGTAGGGAAGAATAAGAAAGGCATGCGCACGATTCAGATAGGAAATCAGCGGGCTGGCTATGCAATGATTACTGATCGCTTCCTTCCCGACTATCCCACGAAGGACACCCGCACGGACTTTGTCGACACGGGTTACAAGACCGATACCATCACCGTGGTGGGATGGCTCAAGGACATGCCGGAGCACTTCAAGCAGTTGAAGACCTTCGAGCTCAGCTATCAAAACCTCTATACCGACGAGCAGGAGACTGCATATGCTGACCTTGACTCTCTGGGACGCTTCACTGTGAAGATTCCAGTCCTGAACAGCACGGAGTTCTTCTGCGACTGGCGCCGCTGCTTCATGCGTACGATGCTCGAACCGGGCAAGACCTACTTCTTTCTCTATGACTTCAAGGAGGGCCGTCGCTACTTCATGGGCAACGACGTCCGTCTGCAAAACGAGCTGTTCAAATATCCGCTCGACTGGCAGAGCATCCGCATGCAGGAAGGATCGAACGGGGAAGACAAGGCTACGGCGGAGCAGTTTGACCAATATGTCGCTTCGGTAGATAGTCTCATCAAGGCACAGTTCGCCAACATCGATGCTCTCTGCCAGCAGCACCCGACGCTCTCCACTCGCTTCAACCTCTTCAGGAAAGGAAATACGCTCTCACAACAGGCCCGCGATTTCGGTCAGGCTCGTTTCCGCGGCGAACGCTTTCAGTTGTCCGACAACGCCCGTCGCTATGCCTACGACACGTTCTGGACGAAGTTTGAAAAGCCCTACACGCTGCATCGAGGCTTTAGCGGTTTCCTGCGCGACTATTTAGGTGATGCAATAAACATATCTACCATTTCCTTCAACTGGAATGCGCAAGACTATATCGAAGAGTTTGCCTCTAACGACGAAGAACTGGCATTGCTCTCTCGATGGAAGGATTGGATTGCCGACGCCCAGTCGCAAGTGGAATCAGCGCCTACCATAGAGGAAAAACAGCGTGTAGCGGAAAAGCTAAACACCGACAATGCCGACATGATTAAGAAAGTAGATGCGGTGCTCAACGGCCCGAAGGCTAAGAAGTTTATCAATGGAAAATTGTTCCTCATCCGCATGAACAGGGAGTTGCATGTGCTCGACTCACTCAATGCCGACCCGTTCGTCAAGGAAGTTTGGTTCACCCGACAAGTGTTACAACAAATCGACCACGAGCGCACAGCGCTATCGCCCACTGTGATGGATACGGTAAAGGCGGTGATTGGCAATCCCGAATGCATCGCAATGATTGAGAAACTGAACGACCACTACCTCGCCATCGAGAACCGCGAGTTCGACAAACTGGTACTGAAGTCATCCGACAACCTCTCAGACCTTACTGAAGGCGAGGCGCTGCTGAAGAAAATCCTCGAGCCCTACAAGGGCAAGTTCGTGTTGCTCGACATCTGGGGCACGTGGTGCGGGCCGTGCAAGGAAGCCCTCTCCCACTCTACGGAGGAGTATGCCCGGCTGAAAGACTACGACATCGAGTTCCTCTATCTCGCCAATCGCAGTCCGCAAGACTCATGGGAGAGCGTCATCAAGGAATACAACGTCAGCGGTCCGAACGTGGCCCACTACAACCTGCCCGACGAGCAGCAGGCCGCCATTGAGCGTCATCTGAACGTCCACAGCTGGCCCACCTACAAGCTCTTCGACCGCAACGGCAACATGTTCGACCTCGATGTCGATGCCCGCAACCTCGATGAACTCACCCGCCTGCTCGACCGCATGAAGTAACATGCCCCGCACTAACCACTTAAAGTAACAAATGTAGGGACGCAACCCACCGTAGGGGCAGACCCCCGTGTCTGCCCGAACAATGGAAAACAAAAAGCGCCGCAATCATAATACAACTATTTCTGGACTAAATTTCTGGCAATTCCTGGGAATTTCTTTCCGATATAATCACGGGCAGACACGGGGGTCTGCCCCTACATCTTATGAAAAACCAATCATAACTCAGTGCTTTCATGACACTAGAGCAATGCTTTCATGACACTAGAGCAATGCTCCCGTGTAGCTATGTCATTACTCCCGTTCAGTAAATTAACTTAATTTGTGCGGTAAATTAACTTAATTTGCTATGTAAATTAACTTAATTTGCTAAGTAAAATAACTTAATTTACTGAATAAAATAACTTAATTTACCGCACAAATTAAGTTAATTTACTTTTCTACCTCATTGCTATCGCATTACAAGAGCATTGAGATAGCATCACTGGAGCATTGGGATAGCATCACGAAACCATTGCTCTAGGAACACAAAAGCATTGTTCTGCGAGCGATAAAGCAAGGACATCGAAACAAGGGAGTGATGCACTGTGAACGCGGGGAGATTCCTTCAAGAATTCTATACAAATGTTAAATAATAGCAAAATCATGTAAATATTTATAGAATAATTTGGTTTATATTATAAACTTCTTTATCTTTGCATCGTGAACCGGACACAATTGGCCTTTGAAGTGCTTTCTGCAGGAGCGCTGACGAGGCCTGAGAGTAGTAAAACAAACTAGAACATCTTTTAAAAAACGAAACGACAATGGAAGAAAACAGCAATCTGACTGCTGAGCGCAGTCTGGAAATCATCACCGAGCAGATTGCACAGAGCCGCAAGTCGGCATCAAGAAATGCAGGACAGTCGCTCTTCATCGCTGGTCTTTGCATCATCGGCATAGCCCTTCTTGTCAGCATTTGCTACCTGCTCACTCAAAACATGGCGATTTATCTGCTCTATGCCTTGATACCTGTATTAGTAATAGGTATTGATTATTTTCTCAAAAGGAATAAGCCAAAGGCCCCTGCTAGCTTCGTCGGCTCAATGGTTGATAAGACCTGGCAGACATTCGGCATCTTCGCACTTTCCTTCTTTGTGCTTTCTTTTCTATTCAATAGGCTGATGCTCTATGATGCCCATGTGGCTAATAATATTCAGATCTATTTTCAGAACCGTATCAGCCCTCTTGGCATTATCCTGCTGATGATGGGTATGGCCATCACCATTAATGGCTACATACTGAAGGCCCGTTGGCTGGTGTGGTGCGGCATCATTGGCGGCATCGGTGGATTCTTCTGGGATTCTTTCTGCGTGACAGAGACTATATTGGCCAGATGCAATCTTCAAGGGAATTCTTACTGGGTTCTCCACAACATAGCCCCCAACCTCATTGTTGCCTTGTTCGCCCTCATCGGCCTGATGCTCCCAGGCTGGATGATTAAGAAACAGAAGTAGCCTATGCCGTTCCAACCATTAGACCCACTGCTGCACTCCGAGTTGCGACTCGCCGTGATGTCGCTACTCATCAGCACCGATGAAGCTGAGTTCCCGTATATCAAGGAGCAGACGGGAGCCACGGCGGGCAACTTGAGTGTGCAGATTGACAAACTCTCGGCGGCGGGCTACATTGAGGTGGAGAAGACGTTCAAGGGCAAGCGTCCCTGCACGCTCTGCCGCATCACACCCGCAGGCCTGAAAGCCTTTGAGGACTACGTGGAGGCGCTGAAGGGATATCTGAAAGTCAATATCAAATAGCTGAAATCCCGCAAGAGGAATAAAAAAGGAGCATAGTCGGCAACGAATTGTCACGACTATGCCCCTTTGTGTTTTCTGTTGTGATAGGGCAAGAATTGGCTTCACTCGCCCAATGGAAAAATCAGAGTCCACGTGCTTTCAGCAGACCTGAGGCATCGGGCTGAGCCATACCGGTGAAGTCGGTGAACATCTGCATGAGGTCGCCGGTGTTGCCTCGGCTCAGCACCTTCTGGCAGAAGTCGCTGCCAGTGGCGGGGTCGAGGGCGCCGCGCTTGGCAAAGACGTCGGCAATGTTCACGGCAAGTACCTCAGTCCACAGATAGCTGTAGTAGCCGGCAGCATAGCCGCTACCCCAGACGTGGTTGAAATAGCTAGTGCGATAGCGAGGTGGAATCTGCTTGTCGAGCAGGCCCACCTGCTGCAGGGCCTCGGTTTCGAAGGCATCGGCCTGCTCTGCCGTAGGAATCTTGTTGGAAGGCAGCATGTGCCAAGCCATGTCCAGACAGGTCGCAGCGAGGTTTTCGCCCAGTGCATAGGCGGTCTGGAAGTTGATGCTCTTCAGCATGCGTTCCTTCAGCTCGGCAGGCATGGGCTCGCCGGTGTCGCAATGGCGGGCGTAGTTGTCGAAGACCTCGGGAATGGAGGCAAACGACTCGTTGAACTGCGACGGCATCTCCACGAAGTCGCGGGCCACTGACGTGCCGCTCAAACGGTGGTAGTTGCAGTCGGAAAGGATGCCATGAAGGGCATGACCGAACTCATGGAAGAGCGTGGTCACCTCATCCCATGTCAGCAGCGATGGCTTTCCTTCGGGTGCTTTTGCGTTGTTGCACACATTGAAGATGATGGGCAGCTGGCCATAGTGGCGACTCTGCTTGGCAAAGCCATCCATCCAGGCTCCGCCGCGCTTCGTAGGACGACGGAAGTAGTCGCAATAGAACAGCGCCTTCTGCTTGCCGTCCTTGTCGAACACCTCGAAGACTTTCATGTCGGGATGATAGGTCGGGATGTCGGTACGCTGCTTGAACGTGAGGCCATAGGCGCGATTGGCTGCATAGAACACGCCATTAATCAAGACGCTGTCAACGTTGAAATACGACTTGATTTCGTCGTCGCTGATGTTCAGCATCTGATTCTTCATCTTTGCCGAATAGTAGAAACGGTCGTAGGGCTCCAACTGGAAGTCGGCACCCATCGTCTGGCGGGCGAAGTCCTCAATGGCCTTGGTCTCCGCATCGGCCTTGGGCTTGTATTGGGCAATGAGACTCTTCAGGAAGGCATAGACGTTCTCGGGCGTCTTGGCCATAGTCTTCTCCAGCGAGTAGGCGGCATAGTTTTGATAGCCCATCAGTTCTGCCTGCTCGGCACGCAGCTTGGCAATCTCACTCACAATAGAATAGGTGTTGTACTTACCCGTGCCATCGGTACGATGGATAGAGGCCTCATAGACCTGACGGCGCAAGTCGCGATTGTCGAGACTGGCCAGCAGGGGCTGCTGGGTGGTGTTGACGATGACAATGGCATAAGGAGCCTTGCCGCCACGACTCTCGGCGTCTTTCTTGCACTGCTCAATGTCGGCATCGTTCAAGCCGGCGAGCTTCTCTTTGCTGTCCACCCACACCACTGCATTGTTGGTGGCCTCGAGTAGCAGGTCGCCCCACTGTTGCTGCAAGTCGGTGATGCGCAGGTTGATGGCCTTCATGCGCTCCTTCTTTTCGTCTGACAGCAGCGCGCCCTTGCGTACAAACTCCTTATAGGTCTCCTCAAGGAGTTTCTGCTCCTCGCCCTGCAGCGTCTCGTGATCGCGGTCGTAGACCTGGCGAATGCGCTCGAAGAGTGGCACATTGAACGAGATTTCGTTCTCCAACTCCGTGAGCATGGGCATCACCTTCTTCTCAATCTCGGTGAGTTCGGGTGTTTTGTCGGCCTCGGTCAGGGCAAAGAACACACGCCCAACCTTATCCACCAGACGTCCGCTCTCCTCGTAGGCCAAGATGGTATTCTCGAAGGTAGCTGAATCAGGATTGCTGACTATCGCGGCGATGTTATCGCGCTGCTGCTGAATGGCAGTCTCGAAGGCCGGCAGATAGTCGGTGGTTTTAATCTTACTGAAATCAGGTGCTCCGTAGGGCAGCTGACTCTCCTCTAACAAAGGATTGTTGCGTTGTGCCTGCTGGCAACTACTTACCACAGAAGTCAATGCGGCAGAAATCGCAAGTGTCATAATAATGCTTTTGGTTTTCATACGTTTTTGACAGATATTTAATTGATGATTGAAGTTTCGCAAGCTCCACTTCCCAAGGGAATAAAGGGCTTAAAGGGGAGATTTAGAGCCCCTTGATAAGGGGCGGCTGTAATACAGGGTTTTATGTCCGTAAATAGGATATTTAATGCTTTGCAGCCAACGGTAGGGGCAGACCCCCGTGTCTGCCCGAAAGAGGTACTAGCACAAAGGACTATCCGGCATCGTCAGCCGAATAGTCCTTTGTCTCCAGTTCATATTGCAACGCCTCCAGTTGTCGGAGGGTCATCTGCTCCACGCGGCGCTCTATCTCGCGGATGAGTTCCTCGCGGCGGTATTCGTCTTCGCTCATATTTCTGAGAATTAATGCTTTCTGCAGCAAAGATACAAATAAAAATCAAACAACACGTAAATCCTTCATATTTTTTTATATTTTGTTTCATCTGCATGCAGAAAAGTGTACCTTTGCAAACGATTTAAGTTGCGGAACAAGTAAGGGATAACCTTTTTTCTTCGTGACTGCAATGTTTCCCCTCTTTTCTGCGTATATATAGATAGAGAAAAATAAAGCATGACCGAAACAGAACTGATAAAGGGCCTGTCTAGACAGGACACCAAAGCACAACAACAGACCATCGACCACTATGGACGTGAAGTGTTTGCGCTGGTGGTGCGTCTTGTTGCCGTCGCGGAGAATGCCGAGGAGGTGTATCAGGATGTTTTCGTCAAGGTCTTCAGGAACATCGGGCAGTACGACGCTGGCAGGTCGTTGCTCCGCACGTGGATATTGCGCATAGCCTACAATGAGGCCATCAGCTTCCTGCGCCGCAAGCGCTTGCCCGTTGTTTACTTTGAGGACCATGGTCGTGAGGCCGACAAGCTGTCGGATGCTGAGGTGGACGAGACGCTGGGGCATGTGAGTACGGAGACGGTGCAGCTGATACGCGCAGCCCTGAAGCACCTGCCGCCGGAGGAGAGGGCTCTCATCACGATGTTCTATTACGAGGAACGGAGTCTGAAGGAGATAGCCGACATCACAGGGTCGATACCCACGACCATCGCCTCACGCCTGAGCCGAACGAGAAAGAAACTATGTAGAATCATAAAAATGTTACAGTCATGAAGGAGGACAAACTTGATACATTACGCCAAAAGGACAACGCCCTGCGCGAAGCAGTTAGGCAGGACGAGGCAGAGCTGCCGCAGATGCCAGCCGACTTGAACGCCCGACTGATGAAGCGGATGGCCAACGAACAAAGAAAGCCCCGCCGCATCGTCTGGCCCTGGGTGGCAGCTGCGTGTGTTGCCGCTATCATGGTAGTACTCATGATGCCACCAAAAACCTCATCCCCTACCCCGCTCGCAAAGGAGAAGAAAGTGGTTACACCTGAGACTCATAAGGTGGAAAAGCCCATGATAGCAGAAGTGGAGATGGAGGCACCGCAGCCGAGCACTACTCCGACAAAGGCTAAGAAAGCAAAGGTGCGAACCGCCGTTGCAAAGCGCAATACTGCTCTCATAGCACAGGAAGCGACGTCAGCAGAACAAGAAAAGCCCGAGGTAAAAGCAGAGGAGGCGCCAAAGATGGAGATGGCTCAGGCCACAACTCCCAAAAACAAACCCGTAACATTGACGGAACGCGACATTCCCATCACCCGCCCAGAGAACTACAAGTACACCCCGGAAGAAATAGCCCTTCTGAAAAAACAGGCTGACGAAGCTTACTTGAAGTGGGTGGAGCTGGAACTCGAAATAGCAAAACATCATTTAGAACAAACAGCACAACAATAAAAAAGCAATAATATGAAACGAATCATTATCATGCTGCTCATCGCATGCAGCGCTATCACAACAGTCAATGCCCAGTCGAAGGCAACGGCGAAAGCTTCACAGAACAAGCCGACCAATGTCATCAAGAGCTTGGAGTTCATCGCCGACCTTTATGGCAAGAAAGAGGGACAGACCTACGCCGTCACCAAGAACCCCAACACCAATATCATTGAGTCGAGTGAGCGTGTCGTTAACTTTACATGTGACGAAAGCAATGCTTACCTGACCATGATTTCCGACGATTTCATGAAGGATGAGTCTGTCAGTTACCAAATTCTGCATATCATGCCTGGCAGCACCCAACGGTTTTCATTGCAAGTAGTCACCAACGACAGGACTTCAAGCAAAACCTACCAAGTCCGAACGAAGTCGACACAAGAGATGTGGTTTTTGGCCACAAAAAACCCTGCTAATCCGCAGCTGCGCGATGCTTACGCCATCGTGTGGGAGCCCGCTGCCGACATGCTGGATGTCAATGGCACTATATATATGATTACCTCGCTGCGCCCCGACCTCTACGAGGAGTCTGTTGAGACCTCGAATAAAACATTCAAGATTGAGGACGGCGTGGGCCGCAACTCTGGCGAAAGTCTTCTGAACCAACGACAGATGATAGGGAATGACGACGTAGTGGCTGACGAATTGGTGAATGACGACGTAGTGGCTGACGAATTGGTGAATGACAACGTAGTGGCTGACGAATTGGCAATTGATACAATCCCTGGCTACAACGAATCCTTCAGCCAGTCATCTAATTGGGAACCGACACCCGAGCAGATGATGCAGGTAGAGGCAAAGGGAATGGCCATGAAAGCCAATATGGATGCCATCAAAGCCACCTACGCTTCGCTCGAGCCACACTTCAAGATGAAGTCACTCACGGGGTCAGACCGTATATTCGCACAGATTACCAAGCTCAACAAGGAGTTGGACGTGAAGTTTCAGGACTTCATCAAATACCTGAATAGTCTCGACGTGCCCCCAACTGAAAAAGCAGAGAAAGGCAAGGCCGTCGGCGAAATATACAAAGGAATTCTGAAGTTCTACACCGAGCAGAACCAAGGCTTTACGGAGATGTACAAAGAGGTGGGCGTGCTGACCAAGGCGGCACAGAAGACACAGAAATACATCAACGGCCTCACTGAGAAGTACCTGAAGGAAATGACCAAGGCTGTGATTAAATGATCAGCCAATCATTCCTTACTTAAAAGATGAAGGTGACCATAACGCATTACAGGACTAGCGAAAAAGCGTTTTGGACATCGATAAATAAGAAATAAGCGAAGTGGCATTGGGAGCTACTTCGCTTATTTCCTTAATACTCATCCTCGTTGAAAAGAAAGTCTTCTTTCGTGGGATAGTCGGGCCAGATGTCTTCGATGCTGTCATAAACATCACCCTCGTCCTCTATTTCCTGAAGGTTCTCAAGCACCTCAAGTGGAGCGCCTGAGCGTATAGCATAGTCTATCAACTCGTCCTTGGTTGCGGGCCAGGGTGCATCCTCAAGTTTTGAAGCCAATTCAAGTGTCCAATACATAGTTCTTATTGTTTTTGTTGTTAGTAATTTCCTCTTTTTTTAATTTGACCGCAAAAGTAGTAAAATATTTTGTATTTACAAGCATTTTAGCAATATTTTATAGCCCCAAATTGCTAAAAAATGTTTATTCATAGGTTCATCGTATAATTCATCTTTTGCACCGACCGATTCAGCACCGCAATACTACAGTCGAAGAGGTCGAAAGTGGCACTGACACGAGGGTGTTTCTTCACTTGTTCCCATAGTTCAATGGCATCTTCATTGCCATAGATTCGGTCAAGATAAACGATGGTTCCATCATGCGCCGAGTCAAGAACACGCATGACAGTTTCTTTATTCTCTGTCGTAAAAAGGAAGAAACGACAATTATCATCGGGAGTAGGAAGGAACTGCCCCTTCCGGTTTCCAGCTTTCACATATGCCATGTATTCCTTCGGAAGCCCATCATCGAAATATGTTTCTGCCGATTGCTGCGCATTCGACAAGCGGAGCAACATCTTACAAATACGCAGCCGCAATCCTACCAACTGAGGGAACAACGACTTCAGATCATCATAGAGATAGTAGGGATTCGTCTGGCATAGCACATCGGTCACCATCTGGTAAGCAAACGGCGACTGTATGCCAAATCCCCGGCTATGCCCTATCCTACACAACCGACACCAGCAACGATGTATATGATAACCGAAATCCATAGAAACAAGATTGCATCGGCAAAATTACGAAAAACCATGCAATTCACAAAACATAACAGAAGAAAATACACTAGAATTGCTATGGTGGTCCTCCCAAAAGCCAAGAATGGTATAGTGTCCCCCTCGGGGGACGACAGGGGGGCTAAAAAAAGAGCCCTGCAGTCTTGTGACCACAGGGCTCTCAATTCAAAAAAGGCGGCTACCTACTCTCCCACATTGCATTGCAGTACCATCGGCGCAAGCGGGCTTAACTTCTCTGTTCGGAATGGGAAGAGGTGGGACCCCGCCGCTATAACCACCTAAATAAAGGGGTTGACATATCTACAAGCAAAAACCATATACTCATCAGAAACACTTTCAGCTTCCTTACACTGAATCTCCCAAACGCCACGACCCTACTGCCAGCCGAACGTATCAGCCACGCGCAGAAAGTCTCGGGCAATTAGTAAGGCTCGGCTTTGACGTCACCGTCTTTACACCTGCCTCCTATCAACGTCCTCGTCTCGGACGACCC